>Ga0157363_1003647_pt1 | contig 13961 bp, 12 predicted proteins | sample AttsexASBM1_FD_111477 | JGI IMG/M metagenome (GOLD analysis project Ga0157363, IMG submission 111477) | Fungus gardens microbial communities from leaf cutter ant in Ribeirão Preto, State of São Paulo, Brazil - Atta sexdens ASBM1 | ecosystem: Host-associated > Fungi > Mycelium > Unclassified ...
TATATATATATATATATATATATAAAATACGTTTATAAATAATACATTTGCATAATTTCGAGAAAAATTATAAATTAGTAAAATATAAAAATGACATATTATGCAGCAGACGAACTTTGAAGAGTATTACGCGTAAAAATGTTAAATATTACAATAAACGAATTACGAACTTTCTGCGCAACAATGCAAAACCGCTGCAGTCTTATCCAACAACATCGCAAGGCGGGACAACTTGCGTCAATATTCTTGAGGTCCAAACGGTTGTACAAATGATCCTGTTAGAGGTAGACCCGTGCCTCTTTGCACAATCCACCACCATTTGTATCTCGCGTTTCGCTTTAGTCGTGCAATGTTCGTCAGAAAAATGTTCTCACGACTCCTTGCCCGTTTCGACACAAGACGTCTCTCCGTCTTCTACAGAGAACAAAGGCGAGTACGCGTACCTCATTACGCGAGCTCTCACAGAAGAAGACACGCGAGATTTTCATTAGTTATAATTATGGGTGTATACGATTTGCTTTTAACCCATTGTTTCTTTAGTCCTTTATCTATACTTTCTTTCATTGAAAAATCAAGAAATTGAGCTTTGTGCTGAACGTACATACAAAAAATATCATTCTACTGATTATTCAATTTACTTGCTTCTTTTAAATATAATGATTATCTTTAACAAAGAATATTTTTTTTATGATCATTTTAAATATATTTCTTATTTTAAAAATGTAGAAAAATTCATTATATGCTTAAAACAAGAGAATATAATATTTGAAAAATCTTTAAAGAATAATTATAAAATCATAAAATTTTTGTTAAAAAAAACTTGGTATAATAAATAAATCAAATTTGTTTTAGTATAATCTTGATTGAAGTATTAAATTTATTTAGAATTTTCAGAATAGAATATTTTTAATAATATTTGTTTGTGATAAAAAACTTATATGCGGAATGATTTACTTGAAATAGTTTAGTTAAATACTTGAAATAATAATTATTATAACTAATCTAAATACAGTAGACATCTTTTTGTATGCATGTAAAGCGCATTAGAAAATTACGACAATATTACATGAAAATTACGTAATGTAATGTTTTTTACGCGATAGTGTATTTTTTCATTTCATATCTGAAGAATCCAGTTCAAGTTGAACTGGATTCTCTTTGCAGTGGATTAACATGATGTATGTCGATCCTTTCACGCGTACCTTCAGTTATGAATAATTTTTGCTGGTCAATCGATAAATATATCCTGATTCGATCTGTCCATTGATTCTAAGAAGAGAATCAAATCTCATCGTGAAAAAAATATTGACGCTCTTATTTGACATACTGACAATTTTATTTGACCGCGTTCGCACGCTAGCTCGTTGGAAAGAAAATAAATCGCTGCGTATTTTCTCGCGTGTGATATTTCCTATAACGGCGATCCCCTGCCCCTCAGTAACAATTCCGTTTTCTGCTGATCGCGTACTCAATTATCAATCGGGACATTATATAATTTCATCATGACGTTCTCCACCGATATATATGTTTTTCCTTCGACGAAGATTATAGATGAACTCATGAGCGTGTGCTATGTCTGGCTACGCCTGTAATGGAAGAGAATGTCTGACGAATGAAGCGTAATTATATGGATACTGATTGCAAAGCTGCGAAATATATAATGTTTATACACAGCAACGATTGTTATCTCTTGATGTTCGATTAACGTGTCATAAGAATAATACGAATTAATGAGTGCGTTTAGCAGAAAAAAAGTTGTTTCGCGACTGTTCTAAAATTCTTAATAAATACACAGAAAAAAACAATTTTATTGAAATATCTAAAAATTTAGCTTATAAATCCGAAAATAATTTTGTTGAATCATTAAAATAATTATGTAGGATAACATAATTCTCAATAACATAATTCTGTGAAAAATGTTGATATTTTAAGCTTGAACATCCTACATAATTATTTTAATAGTTCAACAAAATTATTTCAGATCAATATCTATATAAATTTTTAGATACTTTAGTAAAACCGTTCTTGTACACAATAGCTCTCTCTTTACAACTGTTGTGTAAAAATATCTAAAAAAGATAATCTAATATGATTATATGATTTTAACTGGAGATCTAAATATATAAACCAATCGCATTAAGGAATCTTGCAACATTTGCAAAACTGCTTTTTCCGTTGAATGCAGCCAATGTAACGAGGCAACGTGAAAGATTTCTTTCTAAGCCCTAACGTTATATTTTTAACAATTGGTCTTTGAATCAAGTCTCTATTAAAGTTTAAAATAAAATTCAGTTTAAGTAAATTTACAAGCGGAATATGACATTTTTACCTATATTTTCTTGTTTGAAATTTAATTTACTAAAAACCTCTCGTTTTGGATTATAATAATCATTTAGAATTACGTTTCGAATTTTCGTTTAAGGAAAGTTCAATTCTATATAGAGAAGATTTCGATAATAATTATAATATTTGGTAGTTTTGAGACATTTTCCTGTATTGTTTTGTATATTAAATTTTCAGGTCCATATACCATATTCGTTCCTACGGATAAAGCCTTCAGGACGTTACTGGTGCAACTGGGAGGGCCAGAGAAAGCCGAGCAGAAGTTCCACGACAATCCGAGACTTCTAAGTGGGGTATGCATCAGTGCTAAAAGCGTCATTAATAATTTATCTACCTAACGATATACTTCACTGATACTAGTTAGCTAACCATAATTATACTAATTTACCGCTTTTCTCTATAGAAGAGAGATATGAAGACTCAATTAAACTATAATCTTGAAATTAAATGTGAGCTTGGAAAAATAAAACGACAAATCTTCTTCAGAGAACATTGATGTCAGTGAAATAAGAAATATGTACTAATGAGAATCCTTTGCAATAGCTCCTTCTTCATCACGTCATACCGGGAGCCTTCAGAATAAATTCTCTGCAGGACGAGATGACCGGTGTCAGTCTCGCAGGAACGCAGTTGCGAGTGAACGAGTACGCGATGCAGGATCACGAATGGAACGATGTAAAAGTAATTTTATATTTTAGAATCTCTCTTCAAATTTCGATAAAATCTCGTCCATTTATTTTAATTAAAATTTATTTCGTTTCTTTATTTTAAAACTAAAATTCTTTTTTTCTTAAGTCGCTAACTTCCCCAAAAACATACAATATTTAAAAAAATTTTTTTAACATTTATTTAATATTTTTATATTAAATATTAAAAAAATATTTTTTAAATATTTTTTAAATTAAATTTTAAATTTTTTGATTGAGCTTTTTCTTTGTTTAATAGAATCGTTCGCTCGTAAAGTGTAAATTATTAATAGCTCGTGAGTCAATGCGATTATTATTTTCATAATATGTATATGGATCAATGTATATGGTTCATGTGCATTCGCGCGTGATTCAGTTTATTGACTTTCGCGAATATACTAGAAATCTTCCATTCACTCGATGGACATATAGATTCAAGCGACAATTTCGCTCAAAAATTCCAAATGTCTCTAAATCTTAAATGTTTTTTTTTTAAGATGTCTTTAAACTTTGAAACTTAAGATGTCAAAAAATGTTTAACGTTAAAGAACCAATGTTTTTACTCATTAAAAAAACCAACCAATTAAACTAGCTATAAAAATAAAGTAATAAAAAACTAAATATTTCTTCAATATAAAAGATTGATAAAGAGATAAATTTTGATGACATATAGTCAAATAATTAATTATTTGATCATGTATCATTAGAATTGTTATATTAATGTTATAATAAATTACTGATTTGTATAGAATATATTAAAGCTATTTCGTTGTTAGTCTCTTATTTTACTTTGCATAATACAATATATATTATATAAAATTTTTACTTATTAAAAAGACATAACTATTGCAAAGTAAAAAAATTCAAAATCCTATTTTTTATACAAGAAATATAATGTAAGTTAAGAAATATAACATTAATGTAAAAAATAGAAATAGTCAATAATGATTGTTCGGTATTTCTCGTGTAAAAAAATATTATTCAAATGTTTTATAGATCTTTTCGAAATTGCAAATTTTTTTTAGATTATTTCTAAATGTCATAACGAGGGGGTAATCACTTAATATAATCGTGGGACAGAATCCCAAAATCAATATAAAATTCATATGAAATCTCGATGTATAATCCACTAATTATATATGCGACTACGAGAAATAATTGTGTAATATTAGATAAAATCAATGATTTTATCAAATGACTTCATATATACAGAAAATTATTTGTCATCAGATAAAGTCATATGAAATCAAATGAAATCATATATGTAATCTGTGGGACAATATTTCAGCAAATGGTTACCCCCTCGCGTCATAATGTTCTCTACTTACTTAATATGTACCATAGATCCGATGAAGAAGATTCTATATCACGCGACCGTTTCTCTTCATTTGTAATTTCGCATTGTTTGCAAATAGGTAACGACAATAAATGGGGCGCGTGTCGCGCCTAACAAACGAGACATCGAGATTCCTCAAGGTATCGCCCATGCCGTCGATAGGGTCATGTTCCCGTTGCCGGTCGGTGATTTGGTGCAAACCTTGCAAGCCGATCGTGAGAGGAGGTTCACTACGTTTCTCAGAATGCTACACGTGTCGGGCTTGGAGGACACGCTCACAGGTACATGAAAAATCCAAACGAAAATTAATTTTAAAGAACTCAATTTGTGTCATATGCGCCTTTCCTATCATTCTTGACACGCAAATTCGAAGAATTATCTCGAATCCTTTTTTAGTATTTTAATAAAAGCTGTCTTTCTAGGGCCGAAAACGTTTACCATCTTCGCACCGACTGATTCTGCTTTCACTGATGCATCTACAAAAAACGGCGTCCCAATTTGGACCGACGAGGATGGGCCAGAAGCGGCGAAGGCGATAATTTCGCGGCACGTCATTCCCACGACTCTTTATACGGCCGGAATGAGATATTACATTCAGAAAGATACCCTTCGCCCACAGTCGCCAGTTCATATTCACAAAAATAGCGGTAAGTAAATCAAATGATGTATAATAGTAAAGATTCGTATTTTAAAAGCGTTATTAAAAAGATAAAAATCGAATAATAAATAATCTCTCAAATGATTAACATACATTATATCAAATGATTAACGTACATTGTTTCAGGACGAGTACGAATAAACGAAGCACATGTCGTAACGCATAATGTGCCAGCAACGAACGGTGTGTTACATGCTATTGACGGTGTTCTATAAAACGATATCATAATGAATGCAAATTGACGATTTAAAATGCACAAGTTGCAATCATACAGGTGATAATCGTTTGATAATTTATAACATTAAACGAATCGTATTTATAATTTCTCATTACTGAAAAGTTCGATATATTAAGTGAATATAAATTACTGTAAATGCGGCGAAATGCGTGGCGATTAAATCGAATTGTATCAAAGTGATTATAAACTCTATAAACAAATCGTCGCATCGCATGATTAAATTTAATCACCGACAAATTGAAATGTTATGCCATAGGTGTCGCGAAATCAGAGGAAAAAGTAACGAGACCATTTTAACGTATGTGTATACATATTAATTTATATAAAGTAAGCAAAAAAAAACCAGAGATTCGTATACTCGTGCCATGAGACCCATGAGCACAAGAATATGGAATATTAATCACTATTGTATAGAATGGTAACGCAATACCATATTTAGTTCTCATATAGCTCATATCTTTTTATAAATAAATGTACAGAATATATTTTTGCGATTATATTTACAAGAATGCGTTCTCCAACTTTCCTTAACGATACTTAATAATAAAACAAAATTTACATATGTCTTTAATATATAATTGTAATCACTAGAATTTGAAGTCCCTGCAACAGTTGATTTCTATATACAATAATAGAAGTGATTCTTCTATAGAAAATAATCAATGATTGCCATTTGGGGATTTGTCTTGGATAATTAATTTCTTCAGAATTACCTAATAATTCGTCTTATACTTCTTAATTTCTACCATTATATGATGGATGTTCGTAAGTTGCGTGCGTGCATTTGTTGGCAAGATCTTATGAAGACGATTATAATATTGTATCAACTGCGTCATTGCGCCTTGCACTAGTGTACTGCCAAGCACCAGGCTGGGAAACGATTGCAACACTTCTCGATTTATTTCTTCTAACGCTCGCTTCCAATTGTTCGTAAAAGATTGCACTAGAGCCAACACTTTGCTCTCCTGTCGTTTTAAATCGTCTATTTGACCCTTTTCGCTCAGAGCCTCTGCTTCCTTCACCAACTGGATTATACTACCAAAATGCGGACTCAAAACTTCTTCGATAAATTCGGAAGAACGCGCGTTTAATAGTTCCCGAAAGCTCTCTGCTTCTTTCGAGGTTTCTCGTGTCCTTTCCTGCAGTTAAATATATCTGTTAATTTTTTCTTAATATGTTAATACACTTTCCTATCTTTCCTAGTAAAACCTACTTACCATTAATACTCTGAGGATAAGATCATAATTATTGATAAGAAATACTAATTGCTGTGTTCGACTTGGGAAAATAGATGCCATTCTTAACAGGAAACATTGTACAGCTTCTCTCAGTTCTGCCAATAATTGAGTTGTCCCTTCACAAGGAAAACCTTCGACTACACTTACAATTGCGGCGCTAAACTCCGCGTATCTTCTGGTAATCTAAAAATTCATAATTATATAAGAGATTAACACATACATATTTCAATATTACAGTAATCAAATGCCATTATAAACGATCCATTATACACTTACATAATGTGGACCAGTTTCTTTATTGAATTTTGACGGGTCACAGTCTTTTACACTATTTATATTTAATTGAAACACAAATTCAAATCTAAAAAGCAAATATAATTTTACAAATTATAATGTTATAAATTAATAAGATAATTATTATTGCGATTATTTTTAAATATGTTCAAGTACCTAGGCCAAATTATGCCATTTAAAGTCTCCCAATATTTATCCAATGCTGGTACAGCTCTTTTATGACATATTAATTGATAACGCATTACTAAATGTAAGCAGAGAAATAGAGCAATTGTATCATAACAATCTTCAACAAATGATTGCAAGTTCTTTATCATAAGATTTAACGTTTTCCCCATAACCTGCCAAGAGAAAAGAATTATTTAATTTTAGTACTCTGTCTACTTAGTACATATATTTACTTACATCTATCAAATCAATTATTAAATATGACTCTCTTACCTGATTGAAAATATCTAACGCCTGTGCATTACGGACCTTGAAAAATTCTATTAGGAATAGATATTCTCTGCAAGCATTATCAACCAAAGCATATTGTTCACTTCTGAATAGAGCTTCATAATGATACTGTAAGATTATAATACTAATTTAAAAAACATTGAATAGTACGTAAGTTATAATAGTTATATTATTAGTATAATATCATATTGTGTCCAGTAAAGATCATAACAACATTAAAGGCCTGAGTTCAGTTTTTGAAACGAAAAATCCTAATATCAAAATGTGTCGAGGCTATATATAATAGATCGAATTATAAGTAAATTATATCTCTTAAAGTTTACACGTTCAAATATGATAAAATATAAAATTTCAACCATACTTAAGTGCACAAATTTGAGATGATATGATTCATTAACTTAAATGCTTTAATTAAAAAGCTATTAGCCTCGATATTTTGTATGAATTTTTGTATAAAAAAAAAATAATCTCAATCTATCCTTAAGGATTGTTACGGTCTTTAGACTTGTATATATTATTAATACTTACTCGTGTTTTAGAAGCTGTGTGTGGAACAATTATAGGTGTTTCCAATTGAGAAGTCAAAACCTGACCCCTTGTATCTATGGAAAAGACAGTACCTTTGTGCTTTAACGTTGTTTTATGAAAAAGACCTCTGCTTGCTGTATCTTCGACTCCCATTAAATCATCCTTTGTCGCTCTCTCTTCAAACTGAGAAAAGTAATTTTATTGTAATTTGATGTTTCAACTTATTTACATAAGATCATTTTTTCTCCATATCTACCTGTAATTTCATCAACCTTGATGAATAAGACTTGAAATATGAATAACATATTTTACTCATAGTGTCAATGTACTCTCCACAAATTTCCTCAGCTACATTTCTCTCATTTGCCAAAATAAATTCAAAGAAAAATTTGTATTTTAACATGTTGTTCTGCGGTACTTGATAATTCGTCATTGGCTTTCTAAATTTATAAATTTGTTCTAGCAAATATGTCCTAATCTTTGCCATTGCTTTTACTTTCAGCTTCTCTAATATATCCTTCACATCTAAACAAGACTTGGCTTCTTTAAAACTTTGTTCCTTCACAAAATTGATTTTGTGATTGAGAGTTTGTAGGTGAATCAAAAATTCCTTTTCAGTCACTGAACAGTCCATAATACCACTGTTAAGAAAATTAATATAATTAAATATACAAAAATTCAATTTAATATAAAAATTAATATACATTTAATGAGTTTATCTCTGTAACATTCTCTTATAAAATGGATAACTTCTTACGAAATCAGAACTTCAGACACTGTCATGTCTTCAATAAATTGACTAAGTGGACCTCGTATTATTTGTCTATTGGACAGCTGTTGGCTCATAGCAACAGACTTGCGTTGCAAGGAAATTATCTCGGAACTTATATTTCCTAGAACTGATTGGAAGTTCATCAACATTGACTCCATTTTCTGTAAAAAATAATATGGAAATCTACATCTAAATGTTTCTCTGAGAAAATTTTGCTTGATTAGTAATATTACTTTTCAAAAAAGTACAAGTTATTGAAGTAGACTATACAAATGCATTCAATACATACATCAATGAGACTATTAAAGACTATCTACTTAAAAAAATTTTCTAGAATTGAAGAATATCAGTGTTATTGACCATCATAATATAAGTTTTTCAACATAAATATCTAAACAGTATTAAATTTACAATTTATTATTACATGCTTTTTAAAAAAAAAAAATATATATATATATATAAATATATATATATATATATATATATATATATATATATAAATATATATATATTTTTTATAGCGCAATTAATTATATACATTGCCATAAAATTAAATTATCACTCGCATGAATAAATCAATCTTCTTCTCCTAAATGTTAATAATAAATAATTATATAATTTTAAATAAAAGTGAAATATTATTGAATCATAAATAAATGTACATGTTTATAAAATATAAGGATAATAATAAATCATAAAATTAATATTATGTTATACATAATTATATAAAACGACAATCTTCTGGAAATTAAATAATTTATTTTCTAAATTTTAATTCTTTCAAAAATTAAAATTTAGAAAATAAATTATTTAATGAATTTCCAGAAAATTGTCGGTCTTTAATAGTATTTTATCAATAAGATATGATTTTGCATCAAATCACACGTCGTCAACACGTCATCCGATGCAACATGAATTCTAACCTAACCTAACCTCCAAGATATTATCACAAGCAGCGATCTGATTGTGCAGGCTAGCTATATTCTCGCTCTCCTTGATGTAATCTTGAATCGACTTGTTCTCAACTTCCTTGAGCTCCTTCTCGATCTGTCTGGAATACTCGCGCAAGTCGGTGCCAGTCTTGAGAACTTCCTGGACGACATCGTCGCCCAGGTCTTGCGGCAATTGCTCTTCATTGTCAAAAATATCTATCTCAGCCATTCTCGAATTCTTCCATGCAATTGCAACACAACTGCTAAACAATACAATACGATTTAATATATAACTCGATGTATACAATTCAATTGCACAATCTGGTGATCACTTCCTCTATTCTATAGAGATATGTAGAGAACAAGAAAGCTTCAGTCGCGTCTAACCTCAAAATACCGAGGATTGTCAACACATCCCAAAATGACTCCAAGCGGACGAAGTTCAGCTCTAGTTTCTGTCAAACGGATAGCCAATAACATGGCCGACGTCACGCAGTTTGTCCAATGAGCGATGCGAGTGATCACGTGATTCACGTGACCACGTGTGCGACTCTCCAGTTCGACTTGTTTTCGACCTAACCAAAATTGATCCAAATTCTCACCGTTCATCCGTATCGTTTAACGAACTTTGTATTTAGTTTTTTTTTCTTTCAATGTGACCTGAGACAATAGCAAACAATACAACGAAATTTTCGACGGAACTTTCCAGTCGGGGATTTCCTATTCAAGGGAGATCATTTTTAATTCTTGACACATACGTAGAAAGTACAAGGTTTATCTGTGATCTGTTCTTTTGTAATCTATATCTTTTTTTCCCGATTATATTTCGCGTTAGATACGGCTGTGATTCATATAGCGTCGATGACTCGTTCAATCGCAGTCGTGCCCGAGTGCTCGGGAGCTAAGAAATTCATGAAGAAGGCCAAAAGTGGATTTTGTTACAAGCGTTATGGTAACACGTACAGAAATCAAAAACGTGGTGTGCACAGAGTGATTTTCTTGACAAACGAGACATTCATTGCTCGTTATGATGAATTAACGGAGCTCAGCGCGCAGTTCGCAGCTAATCTCAAAATCTCCAAGAGTCTCCAGTCCAAAAGAAGAAACACAAAATACAACGGAATCATAGCAGTTAGTACCGAAAAACAAATCATAAATTTCTCAAATGCTGTGCAAGATGATACGATAAATCCTAAGCAGCTTGCAAGCAGCTCTCAGGCTTCCTGGAATTCTAAATTGGAAACAAAGAACACGAAGCATAATACAGCATCGAAATGTAAAAAGTCTGTAAAAGAAAAAAAGAAAGGTGATAGAACAGTGTCAGATAACAGCAAAGACAGGACTAAGAATTTAGTTAAACATCAGGTTGGACATGTAACACATATCTTTCTCTAATCTTATCTATTATCATCTGAGGAATATTGTTCTTGTTTATATAAATATTTTGCAACATAGGCAATCATTGGTCTTTGTTTACAGAATGTTTATTTTCTCTTGATCACCTCTTTTATCTTTTCAGATTAAATTAAAAATATGTTCAGACAAAAGATCTGATGGGACACAGATAATGATAAAATCATTTTTCGAAAAAATTGATTTTTATAATCGTATAAAATTTTTTTTAATGGAATTGTTACTTTTTATGTAATATTTTTTTCTAATTATTCTGTATATTAAAGTATTAAGGTAGAAATGTCGAAAAATATAAAAAATCAATTGTTTTTTATACTGGCATACTTTAACATGAAATATAAAATATCTCGTAATTATTCATTTTTTGATAATCATACCTTAATACTTTTATGCAGACTTTTTTAGAAGACTAAAATGAATTAATTAGTGTAAAAAAAACAGTTGCTTATAGTTGCATATCTCAAGTAGCATAATATTTTTGAAAACTGATTTGTCTTATTATTCTGTACATAAAAGTATTAAGATATGATTATAAGAAAATAAATAGTTTACAAGATATTTTTTTGTTTTATGTCAAAATATGCCTAATTGAAGTATAAAATATCTCATAAACTGTTGATTTTTTCATATTTCTTGATACTTTAAAAGCAAAATAATTAGAAAAAAATATTTTTTTTTTAATTGTACAATTCCATTAAAAAAAAAAGATTATTGCTTTCATGAAAAATCAATTAAAAAAAAATTGATTTTTTTATTTGTACTCTGTCAAGCTATACAACTTTTGTGTGATCATATTTTTTATACGACCTTATTCTGCAAAGATAAAAGGGGATGATCACGTTAAGTGGAGTACCCTGTATAGTAAATCTTATAAAAGTATTTTACTTTATTATTTTATTAATAGTAACCATTTGTCTATTAGGCCAATACTCAACATAGTAATAAAGGAAAATACTTGAAATTAACAAGAGAAAATACAAAAAATAAGGTAGAAACAGAAAACAAATCAAATACAGAGAATGTATTAAAAAAAATGTATAGCGAAGAAATAATGAAAAGCGATGCAAAGAAAAAAAAGAATACAAGGAAAACATTTAAGAGGATATTTTCAAGTTATATACCTGTGTCAAAAATGATGAATATTTTAAAAAAACAATCATTTAATAGTACACAATATGTAAAAGGGAATCTCCGTATAAATCCTTTTGCTTGTAAATATGCTTATTTAAGTATGACTAATGAAGAACGCGACCTGCTAATCATAGGTATATCGAATAGAAATCGTGCTTTTGAAGGAGATTTAGTCGTGGCATGTGTAAACCCTGAAAATTTGTGGCGTACTTCATCTGATGGAGAAGTACAAAAGACTGGTAAAATTGTTTGTATATTAGAGAAAGTACATTCGAGACGAGCAGTCGGATATATTATAAAGAAACATGATTCACTGCTGTTGTTTCATCCAAGGGATCATAGAATACCATTGGTTGAGATACTTCCTGAATCAGTACCACCTTTATTTCGCGATCAACCAGAACTTTTCAAAGACACGATGTTTTTTGTTAGTATTGATTTGTGGGAGCAGCTACATGCGTTTGGGTAGGCATATGTACTGTATTGTGCAATACACATATCTAATATATAAAATAATGTTATAATTTTAAAGCATTAATTTTAAAGATATATTATGATAAATTTCTATTTCTGTCTTCTGTTATTGCTGATTGTCCTTATATTATATACATTATATTATTTACAGGCGGATTCTTTCAGTAGTGGGTAAACATGGCGAAATAAATACGGAATTGACAGCAGTAATACTTGAAAATGATTTAGATTTATCTCCATATCATGAAAGCTTATTGAAAGGACTTCCAAGTAGTGATTACATTTTAACGGACGCTGACATGAAAGATAGAGAAGATTGGAGGCACGAGTGCATTTTTTCGATAGATCCTGCAACAGCTGTTGATATAGATGATGCCCTTTCTTGTAAAATCTTGGACAATGGAAACTATGAAGTAATTGCGATGTATTAAATTTGGCTATAACATATGAAAGGCATCTAACAAATCATTAATTTCAGATTGGTGTACATATATCAGATGTCACGCACTATTTAAAATTTTCCTCTCCATTAGATAACGAAGTTTTGAAACGAGCTACTACCATTTATCTGCCACACATAACTTCTCATATGTTACCAGAGGCATTGTGTAAAGTTTGTTCCTTATTTTCTGGTAAAGATAAATTAGCTTTTTCTGTAATCTGGGAAATAACACCAGAGGCCGAAATTGTGAAATACCGTTTCGCGAAAACTGTAATAAGATCGTGTTGTCAAATGTCTTATGACTCGGCTCAAGCTATGCTCGACGATCCAGAAAAGTCTTGGCCCAAAGATTTTCTAGACATAAAAGGAGATTATACCGTATCATTATTGTCTGACCTAGTGAATAAATTATTTAAATTATCCACTCAGTTGCAAAACAAACGATTTGGTCATGGGGCTCTGAGATTAAATAAACCAACGTTACAGATATGTATAGATCCCGTGCTGAGTCAAGAACACGGGATTCCGATACCTGTAGACTATTATGTATATGAAAGCACCGATAGCCACAGGTAGATTTTTCAGTTATTAACATTTACTGATTTATACATATTATTACATCACTTAAATTATGAAGAAATTAATTTCGTTTTTAATCATCAATTATCCATTTTAAATGTGTGTATTTCAGCCTTATAGAAGAATTTATGTTGTTGGCAAATATAACAGTCGCCGCACAATTGTACATTGCAATTCCCAAAACAGCTTTATTACGTATTCATAAAGATCCGCCCAAGCAATGTCTCAGTTCACTTCATGTTATGTTGCAAAAATATGGAATTCATTTGAATATTGAAACAGCTGGCGACTTACAAGCCAGCATCAATCGCTATGAACCAGAAAATAACTCTGTCACGGTCGATTCCATGAAATATATTACAATGGTTATCATAAATCTATGTTCAAAGACTATGGCAGTAAGAATTTTTATTTTTCTTGTGGAATATAATTTGTAAA
>Ga0157363_1003648_pt1 | contig 13959 bp, 6 predicted proteins | sample AttsexASBM1_FD_111477 | JGI IMG/M metagenome (GOLD analysis project Ga0157363, IMG submission 111477) | Fungus gardens microbial communities from leaf cutter ant in Ribeirão Preto, State of São Paulo, Brazil - Atta sexdens ASBM1 | ecosystem: Host-associated > Fungi > Mycelium > Unclassified ...
TATATTATGCGCTTTGTTCGCAATGTGTTATTTCATATCTGTGTGGGGATAGAAACACAGTCGCATATGTTTTACATATATATAGAACGCGTGTGTATTTTATATATATATATATATATATATATATATATATATACATATACATATGTGCGTATATATGTATAAATGTTACCTGCAACGGACACGGATTTTACATACGTCACATGTGATTGCGCCGTATCTTTCCGTTAGCGCGCGCGTTACGCGGAAAGCTAACAAGGTCTTACTGAAAATATTTTCCCAACAGCCGTGCGTCGAGTCCCCTTAAAATCTTTACAAACAGAACGTTGCGTGTCCGCTTGATAAAAATTTTTTCTTGAAGCCCCGCGAGCGTAACATCATACCGGGTAACGCCGATTACACGCTCTTAATGCACGAAAGCTCGAAGGACGTCAGTCTCTCGAATCTCGGGGTCTTATGCGCGAGCAGGCAAGAGATAGAGATAGAGAGAGAGAGAGAGAGAGAGAGAGAGAGAGAGAGGAGGGGAACGGAGGAAGAGAACGGAAACGAGAGGAGACTCCGAGATTCTAAGAGCAAGATTTCCTGCGAAAAGGATTGCACTGCGCTTGAAAAGAGGTCGGATAGGGTCGCGTCAGGTGCATCTGTATTTATTTAGCGCTAATAAACGGCCGCCGTAAGGCAAGGAAAGAAAACAATGAAAAGCCGCGGTTAAACCTCGCGCTCGAAATCAATTTAATTTTCCTGAGGCGAGGCTCTCCCCGAGACGCTCTACCTTCTCTCTCGAGGCGGTTAAATTCTTCGAACAAATAACGGATAAATCTCGAACAGATACTCTCAATGAACGGCAGCAGCCACGAGCTGCTGAAATTTTATTTTTTACGCTTTGTTTGGCATATACATAGCGGCCGCGCCATCAAAATCAATTTTCGCATGCGCTCGGTTTGTATAACCTAACTCACCTGCCTGCCTCCCTTCACCACGTCTCCTGCTTTTTTTTTATATGTTTCCGGATTAGCGAACTACACTACTCGCGCGTGTCCGTTCGGTACAATACACATGAATGAGGAAAGCGTAGAATTTATAGAGTTTCAATAAAATAATCAACTTCTCGTCAAGGTAATTTAGGGACAGGGAAAAAAATGTCGACAGATTATCGAGTTCTCCATAGTTTATATTTCTTTCTCCTTTTTTTCATTACTTTTTTTTTTTGATAATGTTGGTATGGTCACATTTATACGGCTATAATAAAGCGGAGCCACGAACCGATTATCCGCATCGCCTGTTTGTCGGTATTATTGCGATGTAATCGCGATTATTTTTAACACAACCGCGTCAAGTTGATTTCAATGAATCGGGTTAGCTGGCGAAATTACAACGGCTTATTTTTATTCGGAGTGAAGAGAATTTCGTGCAAACTCTCGATGTCCAATCTATACCAGCCATAGGACTCCATTGGTATTGCGCAGCTTTTAATTTCGCCGCTTTCACTAAAAAATGACAGAATACTTTTGTAAATGCATTATTTCGATTCAGAAAATCTCAGCATTGCAGACAGAGAGAACGAAATGTTATACATCGTACGTTGATCTTTACGGGTTACGTAACGTGCTATCGCACGAGGCGAAAACGGAAAACGCCCGCGTTTAAGCTGAAACTTGAAACACGCGTAACGTTATCATGACGTTTCCAGATAACACACATTCTAGGTTAATATACGATTATGATATGGCTCATTTGTTATGGCGGCGTGTGCGAAATATCTCGAATCGCAGAAGAACATTACACCGCGCGACAAGTTTTGTTTCTCTTTTATCAACTGAATATCGCATTTAAGACAATTAAGTTAAACGCTTAAAATGAATATAATTGTGTTAATAACTATCTAGAACTGACGATGGATCTATTATTAATCTATTGCATCAATTATTAATCTCTTCGTTAAAATTATCAAACAATTATTTCTTTATGTTATGCAAATTTAGATTATTTTTAATATTTTGTCATTTCCTTTGAAATTAATTAGTATCTTTTAATTAACATAAATTGAATGAGTCTTACAAACTCAGCGTCAATAATTGTGTTACAGATTTTGACATTAGTTTCGAAAGGTTAACGTCAACCTAACGAAACATTGCGACTTTAAGCACCTTTTTTCTTCGTTATAAATGCATAATTTAAAGTAGAATATAAAGTAGACTGATGATTTAAAGTAGAAGCTGCCGAGTTTCGTGATAGACAGTTTAATCTGGAACTTGTTAAGCTCATTTCGCAAGATACGTAAATGATAAGAGCGTTACACGAATTTTCGAAGATTGAAGTACATTTAACGTAAGTACGTCTCCAACATCTCTTGGCACAAGGACTTATGACAACACAGTAACTTATGGGGATGGTTCACACGTCTATTGTTAACTCTTTAATGATAGGATCGAGGTTAGATAATTAAATAGTAATAATTTTATTGGAGTAGAAAGATACGAGAAATATTTTACATGCAGACAAAATAGTAGAAAATAACATTTCAATACGTGAGGCACATCAGCAATAATACTGTTAAGCCTGGATGTGACACCATGGCTTCAACAGTCAAAACATCATGTTTATTTTTTTTTGCTCATATTTTTATTGATTAGAAGAATGAACAGAAAGACACAGGACTTCGGATTAGATTCAACTCCTTCTTCCTGACACAAATTTATCGTACTGTTAGAGAGTTAAGAACTTGTGACAAAAAACGAAAATGATGTTGCTCTTTACATTTTCCGGACATTTTCCCTTCTACGTTCTTTTCCCCCTATCCATAGAGATATTAGTATTTATTGCAAGGTTCTTGCGTTTCGGTGGACAGGAAACCTTTTTAAGCCCTCATAAAAAATCGTTCATAGAACCGCCACGGTATTTTCTGGATGATCATTAACGTAAACCCTCGTTTACTCTCCTAGATTCTGCCTCCCTTCTTGCTTCATGCAATCGTGCGTAAAAAAAAATCAATAAATGCGAATACGTAATAGGGAAATATGGCGCTGCGAATGTATTTATGCGTTTTTTTTCATTATCACAGATCTCGTAGTGAGAGCCACGATACGTAATGTTTTGCTCGCTAAAAGCGAGCGATCTTGTATAACGAACGTTATACAAGATCTATCGTAACGCATTGTGTAGGATTTGATATCGCTGATTTATTAGTTGCAAATTCGTATCATGTCGAGAAAAAATTGTGGATTGAGCGATCGTGAGATAGTATACCAACGAGTTTCCATTAAATTCGGGATTCATCCGTTGACGTGCGCTATTCTCTTACAGCCGAAGTTGAAATTGGCACAGAATTACTTCATCAATTTGCTATACATCGTGGGCATCGCAAGCTATTTGTCGAAATCCACATATCTCGCCCCGGGTAGAAAGGGATCAAAGCGCGTTGTGTGCATGGTTATCTTTGAAATCCGAAATCTGTTTATCGCGCGGGTGTCAAAGTGCGACACGGGGTCGGAGGGACGCATGACACGCTCTCGCGCGGCTAAAATCAAAGCAGTTAATCGAAGAGAACGCCAATTTTCGGAGTAATTTCATCAATAGCGCGGTACTTCGAATAAACCTTGTCTCACATGACCAGCTGCATGGCCCATCTCGTTCACGATGCGATCCCAACTTTGTCGATTACAATCTGTTTTCGCGTATGCACGCTATAATAAGCGACGCGAAGCAACACATTGGTCCAGTGACAAAATCGGTGCACGGTGAGCTTGGACGACAAGAAATCGATCGGCACGCGAGCAAGGATTTGCCGTTGTTCACACCAGATCCTCTCTCTCTCTTTCTCTCTCTCTCTCTCTCTCTCTCTCTCTCTTTTATCTCTGTCTTGTCGCACCGACCAGTTCGTCATCAGATCCATCGAGCGATTCGCACTTTCGCGGTCGCTTGTTCCGGACATCCTGTAATAATCAGATCAGTCGGACGCCCTCGTGGTTCATGCTTCTCGCCGGCTAATAGCCATGAAAACGCGTCGTGCCGGTGCGTTACCAGTGCTTCGCGCAAATTAATCGCTGCCTGACGGGTAATCTATACAGCAGTCACGATGGATCGGAATCAAGCACGAACATAGCCCATTACAAGAGGCTTAAGGAATTTGATATTCTTTGCTTCGCGCGATCACGTATTATTTTTAAAGCGTTAAATTTTCGAAGTTTCCTTTTAAAAAAAGAAGAAAATTTATTATGCACTCTTTCCTTAAAAATGACTAAAAGTTTTTAAAGGCTACTTGCGTAAGAAGGATTATGTCTTTATATCTTAAACTAATATTGGCTTACTTATATGTAGTACGTTGAGCAAATTAACATATATCATCGAGCAATGAGTATTTTCCTCTACAAAAGCTTTCATCTAAATTTATTCTTGCAAAAGCATGCATGCAATATGTATAATTTTTGTGACGTCGACATTTCGATGTAAAAAGTTCCGAGCTAAAAGGAGTTAAAAGTTTCAGGAGTTATCGACATTTTGGTATACATTTTAATGATAGCACTTTGAAATATATATATATATATATATATATATATATGTGTGCGTGTGTGTATATATGATTTGACTTTTACATCTGACTCGCTTCATAAATTGCACTCTTCATTATGTGATAATACATAGTCGTTAAGCTAATGAAAGAATTGTAACTATGTGGTCTTATGTGTATTTGTTTCAGTATTCTTCCAATAAATATGTTAAAGTGCTGGTAAAAATGATCGAAATGTTAATTCTTGGAAGATCATTCGCTGGCAATAATTTTATGTGTATAAAGAAACATCACGCAAATTACCTTTGTATAAGTAATTACATTATCTCTATATAAAAAGTATTCATACAGAGGAAATTTTTATTTTAAAAAAGTATATTATTTGTACAGAAAATAAACCTTGAATATATTCTGACTTAACATAGATAAAAGAATTTTGCGAAAAAATACGTGTTTATGATTCTAAAAGCAAAATTTCTCAACTGTATGAATACTTTTTGTTTATAATACAATTTTTCATTTTCAATTATTGTTAATGTAATATATTTTAATTATTGCATACCTTTTAAGTAAAATAATTTTGAAAACTATACAATCTATTTTATACATTGTTAATAAATCGCTAATTAATATTTGCTTTTAGAAATAAAATTTTTTTTAAAGATATTCTCTATACAAATACTTTTCATATTCACTATATGCCACGACAAAATATTAGATATGTAAAATAAGACGTTTTTTCAGGAAACGATTCCACGATAAAGTAGATCTTATATGCTTTTATGATCGGCGAAAAATGTTGACTGGACTAGAAAATCGAAAGTCCGCAAGCGTATCGATAATGTCAAGCGCGAAAGACGCAGTGACTTTAAAATACATCAGGCGATATGAAGTACAAAAATGCATCGATTCGAAAATCGAAGTCTCCAGAGCGTTAGCCTACATATCGTACGCGCTGGCTTACACGAGACCCACGGCTTCGCCGAGATTCCAAGTCGATAAATCCGCGGAATTATTTTCACCGCGGCGGCGGTGAGTCTCGAGTCATCGATGCATATTCATATGAATTAGCATAGCCTCGCCTTGGGAGACTACACGAGGGTAGAACATTTGCGGATATATACGTATGTGTGGCCGTGTATGTACATGCGCGTGAGTATATATGCGTGTTCTTGGATGCAATTCCACTGAGATGCAACCATAGACTGGCACATATATGCAAATTTTCTCTTTCTCTCTCTCTCTCTCTCTCTCTCTCTCTATATATATATATATATATATATCTTTCTTTCTCTCATCCGTTGACTGTCTCTCCTGGTACTCTCTTTCCGACCGCTCTCGCACGCACTTATATCCAAGATACACATGCACACCAGAATTAACCGGAAAACGTGGAGAAAGGGGATGAGTTGGCTGAAGTCGTTTGGAGAAGGAAAGTTAGGATGGTAGGAACGTTAGACATATGTAAATTGAAGGAGCCCCGTTTTCGACGGGCTCAGGTGTTTCTTAAAGGTTCTTGTAAGACGTTCAACGTTTATCTCGTCAATCCGTTAATTGTAACGACTATTAATTAATTAGCATCGCCGAAGAGGCATGTTAATTTAACCGAGATCTGTCAGACAACGTAAAGGATAAAATTGACTAATTATGCAAATGTTTCTGTTCCGGAGCACAAAATGCTATGTTAATATGCAAACGGGGAAACGAGAAAAGGCAGAATACGCGTTGGAAATAGGAGATTATATGAGAAATGTTAAACGTATGAAAATAAATGAAATATTATAGCGTTTATTGATCACGTTGGCGATTGCGTCATTTTTCAGAAAACGACGAGATCTCTCGCTGACTTCTCCTCAAACTCACGCAATAATCTCGAATTCGTGATTCTTGAAAAAGGTACTTGATTAGACTTCAATTGCTGCAACTGTGGATGATTGACTTGTATTCGTGACCGCGTTCTTGAATCACGTCGTTTATGCTCGCAAATTCGCGTAATTACTTATAAGCTGTTCCTCGTGCTGGCCTATAACTCATTGTCAGTGACTCTCAAAATTTTTCTTGCTAAATATGATACACAGTTGGCTAAAATAATATTAATGTTAAATAAAATTGAAATTTTTTTACTGTTGATTTAAATTCTTATAAAATATTCAACGCAAATCGCGCTCCTTTGAGAACCGCTGCTATAACATTCCGTTATAAATTTCAATTTTCATTGTACATTGACGAATATCATGGTTGATATCGACTGAAAAGGGTCGGATACATATAGCGAGAGGGTGAACCGCGACAATTTTCGAGGAACAGAAACCCGTTCGCGAAATTACAAACATTTTCGAGATCGCGTGTATGAACGCGTAATATGATTATAAATCGAGGTACGTGTACCTGTTGCGACCGGGTGGAACACCGGCGTTAGCTATTTGCATTTTTACCGTAGTCGCAATTTTACCCCTTCCTACTGTCGGAGAGGTTTCGCGTCGCGTTACAGGATTACATTGTTATCGGCTTCAGGGTAATTGTTAGTAAACTTCGTGATACGGATGATGAAAGTTGCATATCTTTGGTACCTCACGCATGTCATTTTTCCGCGCATTCGCGTTAAAGGGATGCTTATAATAAAAGGAAAAAAATGTCACCCTGTATGTGTAGTTATGCGCCAAGCACAACCCGATAGCAGTCATGGCGGCTTTTAATGAATAAACATCTTGCACGTTACAACACATATGTTGCAAAACGCAGTACGGAACTGCGATGTATCATGGCGAAATATAGCATATCGCTTAAATCACGGCACAATATACAGTTAAATCTGAACTGCGTAATTTGTTTTTTAGATAAATAAAATATTAAATAAATTTTATGTGAATTTATATTACATTCATAATAAAACAAACATTTCGTATATTTATATTAAAACCGGTCGGTGTTAAAATATTTGTGTTGAATTTTTAACATACCCGAGTGTTAATTTAATATGTAATTGTCTTATTTGAATATTTTTTGTTAAATTAATATTTAACATTTTCTAATGTCAAAATAACACAATCAATTGATTACTAACAAGTCAGTAAGTGAACAAATAATATAAAAATAATGTATTTTGAAACATAGATTCCAAAATAAGTGAATAAAATTAATCATGTTGTAAATGCTAAATTTACTGAAACGTAAGTTTAATTTAACATATTATCCGTCCGTTTGTAATTTGGATTTTTTAACACAAAAAAATTTTACTTTTCGAAATAAAGGCGAAATCCAATTCTCTTATTGCTAAGTTATTTTTAAATAAATTTCCATTTTTGCCTCGTTTTCACTCAAATTTCAATTTTTATTAGATAAAGGTTAACATTTAAATTAAAAAACCAGATTGCAGAAAGAATTAAAAATATGATTCAGATGGAAGGTTATAAATGTTAATTTTACTGAAGAAATATACTTTCACAATTTGTTCGCATTACAACTTGTATTAGTGATACATTTTTCGTAATTTTTTACATAAATTTGTATTATTTCTTAACATATATTTTATGTTAAATTAACACAAAAATTTGTAGATTTAGACATGTAAAATGTATTAAATTTAACAAATTTTTCAACTGTGCAATGTATTTTTGACACTTGATAAAAAGAATTTAAGCCAAATCATCCATTTCGAATTGTTCACGTTTATCTTACAAAATACAGAAATACGTATACTTGCTACTGCGAAAAGAAATAGTAATATGTGTAATGGTTGGATACGAAGAAGACGCGCGAACTATAAAAAGAAGTTAGAACTTCGAAACTTAATCCAGACAAATGATTCCAACGTCACTCCGACGAGCTTACGGTCCAATCGGTTCTCTCTCGACGGAGGAAACCCGTATCCCTTTTTGATATTCATAAGATCTATCTCTGCGAAAGATGACTGTCTCGTGAAAAAAAGAAGCAGTATTCCGATCGATCTCGCCAAATGAATGCAATAGTTGTTTCCTTACAGTTGAGGCGACGGTAGAAAATTTTCATCGTGCCGCTGTCGTTCGTGGCTCTTGAAATCGACGTGACCGAGGATTATCAGAATCCGACTGAAGGTATTGAATGAGGTTTAATCCGCAACTGGCACAGCGGTTTATTGGAATATCTTTAGTCGTTCAACCGGAATATTTATTTTTGATATTTTGCATACTCTCTTGAAATATAGATACAAAATATACAATGACAAATAATGACTCGGCCAATTATTTTGCGCAAACGACACGTATTAACTCGATAATAAATAATTGGCAAAAAAAAAGAATTTTACATCAATCAAATACACGTCAATTAAATTAGTGAAATCTAACGGATATTGCACTTGAAGGAAGAATATTGGAATGGCAAATGTAAAAGATGAAAATTTTCTTCATACGTGAATTTTGCGTCACGTAACTCTCCGTATTCATAGCGCTTTTACATGGACAGTTTAAACTGTTTCAAATCCTGGTGGAGTAAAAATTAAATTTTTTAAAAGGAATTTTAGATGCAAAAACACATAAAAAAAGAATAAAATAATATCACATATAAGAAAATAAATTTTGTTGAACAATATAGAATTTATTATGTAATATAATTTATAAATAAGAAGTGCCAAATATACGATCAAAACTGGTGACATCAGTCACAATTTATGATTGCATTTCAGATCAGACATTAATTAGCGTATAGTTTATTAACCGAAAGAACATAGTTGATGCTCGATCAAAATTGATGCTTCTTACTTAATTATGTTTATTCATTACGGTCTTGTTTAATTCATTATTGTGTGTTATAATTTATTCAATTAAAATATGTTTTATTTTCAATTTATATCACTGCATTAGTAGGAGATACTAATCAGCTCTCTGGATAATCATGGATATCTGCGTCTCTGACGATCGTTCATAAATCAAGCATCTTGAAGACAGTAAAACCTGAAAGACAAAATTAAAATATCGTGGATTCGAGCATGCCAGGTGTTCGGCCCGATTAAATCCAGATAAACGATCCGGCCGTCGTTCTGACCGACAGGAAGATTTATCGGTTCTTCCTCAAGATCCATTTTCCCATAAAGAAGGATCTATCTATGGATACCTTTCTTTCGCATCTCTTTCTTTTCTATCTCGTGCACGCCGCTTTTCAATAACACGCGAATACGTGAGACGTGAGTGTCGGCTATCCCGAGAATCTATGAAATTAATTTAAACAGGAGAGACAAGATAGATACTTTCGGAAATTATTTAAACTTAGTTGCAAATATATATAAATTATTAATTTCTTATTAATATATAATTAGCTTTTTAAAATAATATATAAATATAATTTTTGAACAAGTTTAAAAGTTATTTTTAATATTATAGTAATTTAAACATTGTAATAATTTATTTTACAATTTTTAAACATTTTAAATTAATATAATACCGCACCATAATTTTTGTAGAATAAAAAATTACAGAGTAAATAATTTAATGTAAATAAATTTAATAAATTTTGTCAGTTTCTCTCTGTTTCTCTCAGAATATTTCATTTAATAATTACATTTGATGATCTATCTTGACATTTGGCTTGGGACTTGAGTTTCATTATTCCGTAAAGAATTTTATTCCTGCTCTTAATTCGCCACTTGACCTGCGCAACGTGACTGTATTTTGCACATACACCATTTCGGCACGTCAGAGAACTGCATATCGGGTAACACGACACACGCAATGCTTGACACGCGTGTGCTTATGCGTGCGCCTAAGATCGCTAACCGAGGCGGACATGGGAGCGTTAATATCTCGCGAGAGTTTCCCCCGTCACTCTAGACGTCATCTCGGATACATCAGGCTCGTTTTAGTTCATCGGCCGTGCACGTATGTAGGCGTTTACTGATTATGACGGATATTACTTTCGACGTCGAAAGTGATATCGTTGCTTGCAGGACCGCCGCCCATGTCAAAGGTTCATTACGTCAGAAATGGCATGGTTGATAGGATTATTTGCGTCCCATGGGATTAAATAAGACAGTGTGTCTGATTTAGCACGTGAGTCGCAGTTCGACGTTTCGATTTAGCTTTCAATTTCCCTTTACCAGATTTATCGACATAAACAGCATAAAAGTGAATCTGTGTTACTTCGACGAGTACTTAATCATAAGCATTTTCAATTACATTTTCTTGGAAAAAGCGATAATAAAAGAAAAATTAACAAAATATTAAAATTGTTAAAAATAAATATTATTTTTTAATAAAACTATTTTCAATTTATTTTTCGTTAGATAAAAGTTTATGTCAATTTACAGTTTTATACTTATGGCCAAGGCTGTAGGTCGCATTACATTTATATATGTATATATGTATATATGTATATATATATATATTCCATGAAATTATACTTTTTCTCAAAAAGCATATAGCAAAAAGATAAAGAAATAAGTTTTATTCCTGTCTATATCTTTAAACTGCAACTAGAATAATATTTTACTCATTTTCCTCGATAGAGAAGCGTTGTTATCTCTACATTATTTTAAAATTGGTGCACAGTGTTACTTTCTCGTTAATTGGTCGATTTATTTTTTCAATGCGTTTTAAGGCAATTAGTTTTACAATTTATAAATTCGCGTGGAAATATCTATAGTATCCTGACACTTTGAATAATGGATACTGTCGAACGGAAAATACTAACAATGCACTCTCGCGTCGATTACTATCAAACTGCGAGATCATCGCTTTGCTCAATCGCCATGGTGCTAAATTTTCACTACGAGAGTGCGCACGAACAATTCGCGGAACAATATGATTCAGAGAATGAATACGGATTTGGGATATTCTATATATTGAAATTATAGAACGCGAGTAATTCTCGTAACAAATGTGCTCAAGTTACAAATTATTAACCTGTCGACATCGGTGAATTGTGCAGGATAATTATTATCGAGACAGTCAACGACCTCTTGGTTGTGCGAGCATCCAATTAGAGTAATCGCCGTTTTGATGATATATTTAGACGCATTCGGTGTGTAAATATCTCGTGTAGATTACGACAATCCGCTGGTGACATCGCAAATAAAGGGATTAAAGAATAAGTTTCAGTCATGTACGGAGAGACCGTAGAATGTATGTGTACACAAGACTTATCGTATAATACAGTTCTCCACAAAGTACGCGTTACAAAATAGCGACATAAAAGATGAAAAGAAAAAAATTAAACGGCTGGTACGAACCGTCGGGATACGGGACTCTCATTGTGTCACACGCGGCGAAGTCGACAAATCCAACTTTATCCGTGCAGAAATTATTGTACGCCGCTAAGTCTACCACGAGCACTTAAAATTTCCCGCTAAACAGACATTTTACAAATGCTGATGCAGGCTGATTTGCCTTTCGCAAAATAAATCGCCGACCAGTAAATAGTCGGTCGACATGGAGCGCGAAGCGCAGAGAAAGAGGAAACAATGCTACACTCTTTTCTCTTAAGATCTTGCCGAGTATCAACGTTGTCGGTATTAAAGAAGCGGAATCATTTTTACATGAAAAAAATGATGTTAAAATATCTAAAAAAAATTTAACTAGATACATATTTGAAAATGATTTTGTTAGATCATCAAAATAATTATTAATTAAACTTAATTATAATAACAAAATAATTATGTAAAATGCAAAAGCTGATTGCTAGAATGTCCAAATTTGTTGTATTATGTTCTTGAGCGTCTTACACCTAATTATTTTGATGGTCCAAAAAATTATTTTCAGATCTGTATTTAGTCAAATTTTTAGATACTTTAATATGAAATTTTATTCGTGTATACATTTATTTATATGACAGAACTTCATGTCCACAAGAAGGCATAATATTTTGCATCTAGATTGCGTGATATTTTGATTCCTAGAATTAGAAAAGGGCATAAAAGAAAAAGACCTGAAGCAACCAACCTCGTCGCCTCATATCGATCGCAGAAGAAAAACGAGTCCGCGAGTAAATAGGTAAGAAGCAGAACGCGTTGGCCTTCCATTTGAAAAATATCACCCTCATTCCCCTGGCGTCCGGCCGTCCCGTTGGATTCCAAGCCGGAGAACGATGTCGAGACCGAAGGAACGGAAAATTGATTTGTTTTGCGGTGACCAGCCGATAGCGACGGCTCGATTCCACGAAAGACCTCTCGCAGGCAGACCTTTCCGTTCGTCGTGGTGGAAATCTCAGCTTATGTGAACGCCCGCGCCGTCCGATCGGCTCACGTGCTCAATCGTGTCTGCCGCTGCCGCGGTACATACTCTACGCGAGCAGCCTACACTCGTGCACTCCGGGTGTCATAAATCATGCGAAGGCAAGAGAAAACGCGGGCGGGACAGCGAGAGGGTACTCTCTCCGGAGGTAGCACGCGGCATAAAACATACACAGCCGGTGGCCCGCGCGCGTCGTATATCTCTTCCATACGCGGCATACGTATTCCGCATGCACACAACGAGATGTGGGGTAACAGTCGCCCTGCGCGCGTTTCATCTCCTTCCATTTTTGCGGTCCATCTTTTCCATACCATCGATCCTCCAATCCTCTTCTTTTTTCCCCGCCTTCACCCCGTTGCTTCTCTCTCTCTCTCTCTCTCTCTCTCTTTCGATCGCGGTTTTCTCCTTTCTTTTTGCATTTCGTAATATTCTCTGAATTTCGATACCCCTGCAGCAACGGCGCACCCCTTCTCGTTGAAGGCTACCTGCGGCTCATCTGAATCTGAATGCATTCCAATTTTATCGGGGCATCGAGACTAGAAATTTTCACAGCTACCGCAACGATATTTCCTATCTGCAACGTCGTCCAATAGCGACACGAAGTTGGGTCTTTACGTCCTTGTCATTGCGACGAGTAGTTGCTTGAGGATTTTTCGAAGCGCCATTCATATCTTTCGTTTTACTCGTTTTTTATGAATGATCTGCACCAATTAGCGTAGCGTTGAATTTCGCAGGCTGTAAAAAGTGTCTCTCTCAACACGGAATGCAATTACTGTTTCAAGAATGTCTTTAATGAAACCGTCAGGTACCCAGAAATCGATAAATTAGAACATTTTTAATCATTATTGAAAATAAGATTAGTTTAGATAGATAGATAGATAGATAAAATTAGAAATTCTAGGACAAGTCCTCCAAGAATATATAAAATACGGTAGACTAAGGCGAATCATATCAATTTTTTTTCATTGGTAAAAATGTAATAAAGACATTTTATTATTACGAATTCTTATATTTTTATATTATATTATTCTTATATTATATAAATTTTGTTTTATTATAAATTCTTAACAACTTTAGTTTGGATTTTATATAATAAAGTAATACATAAAAATGGCATTTCTTGCATACCGAAAAAATCATGGATAAGAATTTATTGTTTGAAACAAAAAAATAATAATAAAATTAATAATTAACTGTCTCAAAATTTATATTATTTCAAGTTATATTGTTTCAATTTATATATTGTTTCAA
>Ga0157363_1003650_pt1 | contig 13955 bp, 5 predicted proteins | sample AttsexASBM1_FD_111477 | JGI IMG/M metagenome (GOLD analysis project Ga0157363, IMG submission 111477) | Fungus gardens microbial communities from leaf cutter ant in Ribeirão Preto, State of São Paulo, Brazil - Atta sexdens ASBM1 | ecosystem: Host-associated > Fungi > Mycelium > Unclassified ...
CGCGTCACGCGATTTGCAAATATTTGCAAAAAATTACGCCATTGCTTGCATATCAACGTAAGGTTTAGCTTCAATCTGCGGATTCGATAAAGAACTTTATACAACTGGAAAATTTAAAATTTGTAGAATCATTTTTAGACCACTTCACTACATATAAATATATCATCTAAAAATATTAAAAAACCTAACTAGAAAAATGAAAAAAGAAAGAAAGCTTGCAACAGGTCGCGGCCATTAAAAAATACAACTTTCTTTTCCAATAAAGTATATATTCTAAATTAGATGAAAGATAAAAGTACTTATTTTGCTTCACGAAATTTATGATTATATCCGTTATTAATTAAAAGTCGATTTTCAATCGGTAATAAATTATGCCTCGACATTTGCATTCGTTGCGCGAGCAATCACGAGTTAATAATCAAGAAACATCAAAGCCATTCGCTCGTTTTTATTACGTCTCTTTCCCTGCGGCGATGCATCTCGCTGGTGCATCTCTCACAAAAAAAGTCGCAATGGGCCGACCAACCAACCAACGAATCGTTTTCGCGACATTCGAAAGTCGCCGCGCAGCTTTTCTTTCCGCCTTTTCATTGCCTTCCGTTTTCCCTCCATTCACGGCACACGACATTCTCTCTCTTCTCTCTCCCAAGAGAACGCGCCGAGACGAAAATTGACCGGTATTTCCTCTCGGGGAAAGATCTGAGAACAATACGAGACAATTTAAAATACGACTTGCTGTTAGAGTTGCTCGTAAATTTTGTTTCAAAATAAAGCAGCAAAAATTTGTTAAATTTAACATATTTCACGTATCTCAAACGGTTCACTTATAAAATGTGTTAATTTAACATAAGATATGTTAGAAGAACAAACATTATTTAAGAAGATAATAAAAAAGATACTAAAGATAGTTAATATAAACAGTTAAGACAGTTTAATATAAAACAGTTAAATAAAACAAACAGTAGAAGCATATTTTTTTCAGTAAAATTAACATTTATGATATGTATGGTATGTAAAACAAGACATATTTTATTCATATATCGTAGAATTTATCTTTTAAAACACATTATTTTTATGTTAAAAAATGTCGAATATCAATTTAATACAAATCATTTAAGTAATCACATTATGTTAAATTAACACTCGATTATGTTAAAAAATTCAACACAAAACACAAGAATTCGAATTGATCGTTTCCAACACAAATACGAAATGTATTTTATTGTGCATGCGCCTTTTTCTGAGATGTGCAAGACATTTTTCTCATTCATAATACAGTTGAATAAAATGATTGCACGATAACAAATTATATTTGCCTAACGCAAAAGTTGCTTGCGATATTATATTTGTTTAATGACCACATCAATATACTTGTATAAAAAAGCGTGTTTCACGCACGAAGATTAATCGAGTACACGATCGACATTCGGCGAGCTGCAAACAAGCCGATGTCGAGAAAGCGTGATCGATCGATTGATCTATGGCTTCGCGAGTGATGTATGTGACGCTTTTAAACAGTCGACGGATCAATGTATTTCTTTTTTTTAGAGAATATAACGGACGAACTAAAAGGAAATGCGCCAATTATGTAATTCTAAAAATTCTTTCTCAGTAAAAAAAAACGCTTCGTATTAACCGAATATAGAAACGTAGAAACGAGCTGCGATAAATCTCGTATAGAGATATTGTTTTCCTCTTTCAGCGAAATAAAACTGATTACCTTGACAAATAACCGTTCGGAATTTATCCGCAATTGGTGAAACCGAGTATCTCAGTCGTACCCCCATAGGTGATAAAGTATAATTTCTCGTCCGTGGCGAGAGACAGATATTTATTTATTACGCTTGCAATTTAACTGTACACCTTGCCTTCTCGCAATCGGCTGGACTTGCGTGCATACCGTTACCTTAATTAACACCACGTCTCACCGCAGTTATTACAGTAAACAGTCGTACATCGTCGTTCTTATGCGCATATTAATTCCCAGAATAATAAATCTGGTGCTCTCTCGCGGGCCCGTCTTCCCGTTTTGCTCACTAACTTATATCGATAACGCCGACAATCGAGCGTGTCCGCGTATCACGGGATCTGCCGGCGTTTTTCACGCAAAGACATATAAGCATCAGTAGAGACTTTCCTTAAAGTCTCATTAAACCGTTATTCCATAAAACAACAAGCCTGCGATATATGCGAAATAAATATTTTCTTCATTTGTCTATTACAACTTGAATACGTAGGTCTCACTTTATTCTCTGTAATTTTTGTATTCTCTTCAAAGATTAATGTTGTTAAATTTAAAACAGATTTTACACGCATATATATATATATATATATATATATATATATATATATATATGCTCACATACACAACATTTACTGAACTCTATATGTTCCTAGAGATTATAATTAATTCATCTATATATAATAGAGAATTGAAAGGCTTGCTACAATCACGGGATAACTCACATTTTGCAAAAACGGAGTAAATGAACTCTGAAGTTAATCCATCACTTTAATCTTAAAATTTATTTCGTTTTTATAAAATATGATAATATTGTAGTCTCGACAATTTCTCTACGGTAAGTATTTTCCATAGAATTCATCACGAAAAAATAATTTAAAGGCTCGCTGTAATAATGGATTAAGCTACAGTTATTCTATTACTTTAATTTTATACTGAAAAAAATTTATTAATTTTTAATATTACTATATACTATTTATTTAAATAGTACTAACAACAAATAAATATTTATTAATACAAAAATGATTACTTAAATAAAATTAATAGTTCTTATACAAAATAAATATATCGAGAAATGTACTTATATGTTTTATATTTAATAAATATTTAGTTACTACTATTCAAACAAGTATTTATTAAAATTTAGTAGTACACATTTTTCAGTGCAATAGAATTATTTACTCCATTTGTTAGAAAACGTAGGTTAATCTACTATTGCAGCAAGCAATTTTAATTGTTTTTTTCGACAGATGCTGCCAAAAATACTTGCTGTAAAGGAAGCACAGTGTCGATAATACGATATGATCCTTCTCGACTTGCAAGGTGCTTACACTCTTCGTGGTATCGCGGTTAGATCGTGCTCTACCTTCGTGGCTCCTCGTTCGCGATCGCGCCGAAGGTGTTACACGGTTGATGCCGGGGTACAGGAAAGGGAAGAGTAAACACACGGCGAACACGCCGTCGACAATGCCGCGAATCGTTCTCAAGGAAGTTGCTGGATCTGCCGTGAGAGCATGGCTCGTTAATTAAACCTAAACCCAAGCGAAAGCCTGTTCACGCGGACGAGGGCGCGAATTAGCGATCCGTCAGCCGCGATGCGCCGCTTCGTCGCATCTCGCGCCCTGCTCGAAAGTGCATTAATTCGTGCGAGAGAAAAATAATCCTCTTATCACGTGGAATCAAGAATAAATCTTAATATGGTAAGGAAGAAGGAAAGACAGAAAAATGCTGCTTTAATTAATAAAATCCATTTTTTTCTATATAGTTCAATGACTCTATCACATGACGTTTCCTTAAGTATATATAATAATTAAAGTATATAATATAATTTAACATGTTTTTTTTTTATACGAGATGTCTCGGATTTCCCGCACTATTCCGTGTAATCAAGATAATTTGTGTTTACCTTGATTTTTATTTTTACGTTAATAGAAGAATATAAAATCACAAATTCACCCGACAGATGAATACTTGGCCATTTTTGCACTTCGCCTGGCATTACGCCTCTGATTGTTACGGGACGACTCCTCCTCACGGTGGCGAAATTAAAGTGAAAATCCCCTATGGCAAGGCATCTTCGGCTTTCTCGTCGTAAATTGTGTAACAATTTTGTCGGTAAGCGTTTTATGCCCGGTCCTGACAGGAAATCTCATTTTTATTATCCAGTATAATTAACGACGTTTCTACCGCGCGCACTTGACCGTTCGTCGTTTCATCCAAACGACTCATCACTACACACAGAAAAACATACTGTATGCAAGTAATAATTACTTGTTTCAAGTATTTCAAAAATTCATATATTCGTAAGTCTATTATAAGTTCATCACAAGCGTCAAATTTATTTAAAATATATTCTGAAGCCTTCGTGGTAAATTTAATACTTCAATCAAAATTATTAAATTAAAATTAATTAATTCGATTAATTCGATGTGCTTTTATTACGTAAAGTCTTGAATTAAAACTTCTTCGATCAATTTTGTAATAGTCTTCAAAAGAAAATATATTTTTATTTTGAATACATAATAATGAGCTTTTCTTAAATTTGTAATAAATATATTTCAAGATTATTATCAAGAAAATATTTTCTGTTAAAATAAAAGTTACTTATATAAAAAGAGAAATTAATTTATCACTTTTTCAGCAATATAATAATATTTTTTTGTGTATAAAATGTTTCTCTTTTCACTGAGCGATCGGTAAACTAACATTTTCGATAACAGAGAGAAAGGCTATCAGATCTTTTTTTCCGGTATGATTTTAAACATATTATATCAAAAGAATATAACATTCTTTTTTTTATAGAGATATAAATTAACTTTAACATTCTCAAACGCTGCACTTCAAAAACAAGAGAAAGCAAAAGAAAGTGCAAATATAAAAATTATACATTATGCATAAATTATTATTATTATCTAAGTATGCACAAATTCTGCATAGAAGATCATTTGTGCGTTCCACAAAAATGAGGAAAAATAACCGCTCTAATCACCAAGATAATATCAAATGACATTCCCCCGATAAATTATATCCTCCAATAATGTCATAACATTAACGAAACTACTATGTATGTAAAGATATCGATCAGTGCGAATACTTAAAATTTATGTTGCATGTCAGAAATTAATTAAAACGTGTTGAAAAACTTTATTAGAAAATTATTATATTAGTAATTATACTCTCTTCATCCTTCTTCTATCCCGTTTACGATTATCTTGATTTATTCAGTGGTCAATGCTCATTAATTACACATAAAAAAAACGGATTAATGTACGCATATTTCGATGGAGATACTTGAATTTTCTTTGCTGCAACTCACGTCGATTGGTACACTTGTTCGGTTAGTCGCGCAAAACGGTACTGCGATTGCATGCAGCCCGTTGCAATGTCCGGGATAAAATGGCACTGTGAATTTCTCTAGATCGATCAGTATGACCAGCGCATTATTGTCTACTTCTTTCCCCTCCCCCGCAATCGTATTCTAATACTTCTAGAATGTTTTTCCTGTAGGGAAATAAGACGCGTGCGTGCGTTCTCATTATATGATCTGCGAGTATTTCGACTCTTTCGATAAAACGTGACTTGGATCAAGAACAATGCAAAAAGAAGCTATATATGCGCGATATTTTCATCTATTATAATTTTTTTTATCTTATAGATTTATAGCTTAATTTTACATAATCACTGTCAATTTGTTTGAATTTTAATATTTTCATTTGAAATATAATGAAATATAAACTGTGATGCAAAAAGAGAATGGTATTTTCCGAAGTCTGGAAACATATGTAAGTATGTTAATAGAACCCTCACAATTCTCCAGGTTAGGCATCTTGAGGTTAATAGCAGACAATTGTCTGTTTTCCGAAGGGACTTAATAAGCGAATCATTATTATTGTTATTCTAATGGGACGGCAAAGCTGCTCATAAAGACGAACGTGTTCCGCATCTCTTTAAGGTAAGTTTTATGTACAGATATGCAATTTGGTGCGCCGTCAGTATCCCAGAAAGGATCGAGGAACGGACAACTGCTATTCGTGCTGCAAGAACGTATCGTAAGCGATAACGGTGCCTCTCTGTTCGACATACTACGACCAGGTTCAGGTGTATAACAGATATACAGGTTATTCAAGGAAGATACGATCCCGCAGAAGATACTCATTTTTAAGTCTACGGTAGTATATTAATTAGAGCATGTTTAACTACTATTTTATTTTGTTTATGTACTCTAGTTTTAATTTAGGATTATCAAATGATCAAGATCAACAAATAATCGACGCGTAGTTTACTTGAATTGGAAATTGTAACTGTTGTAAGTATTCATGCAAAAATATTATTAGATAGCCGCGTTGATCAAATATGAGTCTTCTTTACTTATTTATTTATTGAAGATTTTTCGATTATAAAAAAAATATAAAGTTCATAAATTAATGAAGAAAAATAAGGATATAGCAAATAACAAATAATAAAATAATGAATGTTAATTTGTTTTTAATCAGTCCTTCTTTTTTTCGATTTTTTAATTATTACATTGTTAAAAATATCATGAAATTTAATGTACTTTTAAGTTACACAAGTTAAATTTAATTTCATGACATTACATTAAATTCAATGTATCTGTAATTAAAAGTATGTTTATGTACATGTACGTGAAATTTAGTACTTTCCATAAAATTTTATGAATTTGCGTGAAATTTAATGCACACGGTCATGATACTTAAGACTACTAACTTAGTTTTTAGTTAAATCATTACTTTTCAATTACCTGTTTGACCAGTTAAATCATTCATTATTTTTCAGTTACCTGTTTGACCACACAAGCTTCCGTTACATGTTACTTAAAAATCATTAAGAAATTTCTAACAGCGATATTATTTTACTTATTCTTATTTTATTTATAAAAATATCCTAATGTAGGAATACCAGGAATGTAAATACAAATTAATATGTATGAAAAATGACGAGATATACATTGAGATATCAACATTGAAGTTGCTATACAACTTCCAAAGCGTTGAGATCTCCGGCATCGAACTTACCACATTGAAATCTCCGCAGCTTATTCTTTATGAGTTGTACACGAGATTTCAGGAAATAAGTGACAGTAATGCCGTCGTTAATAAATAATTTTAGAATGCGTCGAATGAAAAGGCCCTCGAGTCCGACGCGGTGAATTAAATATCTTTCTTGACTGTATAATTAGCGGTACTGCCGGAATACCGAGGCGGTCTGATCACAGGCCAAGGATACAGTCTCACGGATTCGATACAATTCAACTCGACCCACCTCACTTTCGTTTTCCTCGGCTTATCGCTCACGAGCCGACGACGCGTGTACACTCCAGTTAGCGTTCCTGTTTCGAATACATATATACGTATGTGTGAATATATCCGCATGTAGAAATGTGTGTACTCTGTATTCCTTCCCTCTTTCAAGATGCGAGACGATGGCAGGAGCTTTAGCTTTATTGTTGAGTTGGAATTTCAAAGTAGTGTCTGAAGGGAAAACGTCGACAAAGTAAGACTAGCATGAAAATCGAAAGAACATTTAAACTATCGTTATTACAAATACTTTGTAATTACGATATAATTTGCTTAGTATTTAATATAAAAAAAAATATGAATAAAAAAAAACATGAAAAAAAATGAATTAATAACGTCTTATATAATTCACAATACTTTCATGTAAAAATTCTTAATAATAGTATAAAAGATTAAAGTACAAAATTATATGAATACTATATGAGTGTCAAATTTTTGAATTTCAATTCATTTAAAATCGAACAGTATATTAAAAAATGTTCCCCAGAAAAATGTAATTCTTTAGATCAATTAACAACAAAATAATAATAATAAAAATAAAAATGTACATTTATTAATTTCTTTCGTTGAACCCTCCTTACATCTCTACCTCAGTCTTTAGTCTTTAGACGTGTTTAGCAACATCGAGCAGCGTTTTGCGTACGATCGCTCACGCATCGGGGGAGCACTCACTTTCGCTTTGTTCGTTCGACACGACCTCCGCATGTCGGCGGCGCATTCCGCGAATGGCACGAGAGGACCTGTGCAAAGTATACGAGCGACGTGGCGGCGAGTCGAGCAATCGGCGCCGCTCATAGCCGCGCGTTGTGCGATGTGAAAGATCGTAATCGTCGGCGCGCAAATACGCTTCTATTGTAATTGCGATATTAGGTGTAATCTCTCTTGCGTAACATTGTTCCTTATATAGGACGAGCAAACAATAGTATAGATATCAAACAAATGCGATTTAATGCTTCGAAGCTATTCCTGCTTTTGAACCGCCACGCAAAGTAGGTTACATTTCCTCTGATAGACTTCTTTTTTTTTTTTAGAACTTCATTGCTAATTAAATGTACTACAAGAGCTGTGCTTGTAAAAAATGATGTATAAAAAGTTATTGAAATATTCGAGATAATTTTCGTATTTTTAGATTCTAAATTTAGTATTATATTTTCAGACTGCTTTTTTCATTTTTAAGTTTATTTCCATTTTGAGTTTAACGTGAATTGTCACGTCAAAGATCAAAGATCAGCGATCAGTAAAAAATTTTGAAGACTCACATTAAACTTAAAATGGAAATAAAGAAAAAAGGGAGTAAGATGCAATTATGATGCATTATTATGAAAGCTGAACCGTGCTTATGGGTGAGTTATTAATTCCCATTACGATGAGTATAGTATTAATTTAATGCAACGATTCTTTTTAATGAAAGTGCCCATGAATGAAGAGAATCCATTTGAAATACTAGACGCTGCTGGTATATCTACTATAATTGCAATATTAGATGTAATTTCTCTTGCGTAACGTTATTTCTCATGTAGGACGCGCAAATAACGATAATAGTAGTTTGATGATTTATGAGAATGCTCTTTTCGCCTGGAAATATTTGGATAGTTTCGTTCCAAATGTTTATTATTATTTCAGTTATATTCACGTGTATTTATGCTTTCCATTTTAACTTAATATCTCTATAAAGCAATATGTCTCGTGTTGTCAAAGATTGACATGAATGATGAAAACAATATCTTATGGAACAACCGAAGTATTCAATCGTGTACTATCGCAATCTTACACCTCGAAAGGTTAAAGCGTTAATACGAATGTATCAATACTCCGTAATAATATCGGCATCTGTTGAAAGAACGCGACTCACTTTCGCTCGGCCCGGGGTCCGACGCATATCGCGCGAATGGTGCGAGAAAACCTGCAATGTAGGAACAAGAGAAAAAGAAAAAGAGAATGGATCGAAAGAGAGCACTCATAACACCACTGTTCGAGGTGCAATCGAAATCACATACTTAAGGAAGACGACGACGACGACGACGACGACGATGACGACGACGACGACGACGACGACGACGACGATGGAGAACCGGTCTCGATTTTCGTGAAAGGCAAAGCCAATCGGCACACGGGCAAACCCGAAAAGCATTCGCGAGAAAATAAGAAATCGCGTTGCACGAGAAAACTACCGAGAGATTGATCGAAAGATTACCAACGACAGGAAAGAGAGAGAGAGAGAGAGAGAGAGAGAGAGAGAGAGAAAGAGAGAGACTCTTGGCAATTCGCGTTACGCACGATGCTCGCGATAATTTCGCGCGAGTCACCTCGTCGAGTCGACGAGCGGCGAGTTTGTTCATCGAGGAAGAAACGCGTTTCCGCTTTTTCCGACTAATGTGGTTATCGCGAGGAATTTCATACGGAAAAACAACAGAAAAGAGGATATCTCCGCATTGTTTCAAAAGCTTTAACTTTTAAGAAAAGTTCAGAGTAAAACATAGAGAATAATTTGCTCCATCCGAATGAATGTCTCTATTATTATTGCAATGGAATGCTTATTAAATAAAATTATGAAATATCGATACGTTAAATTCAGGTCATATGTATTGAATTTTTTTTATCCAAAAGAATAGATAACATAATAAAACAATATATTTTATCATAATAGGAAATTTATGCTGGCAATTTGATTTTATAATAGTGCGAGATAAATTTATGTGCATCAATTTGTCTTCTATCTTATTATAACATAATGCCGTTCGATGATATATTCAACAAAGTCTGAACCATTGAGATTCGATCTAGAGAATTGAACTTGAAATAAAAAATAAACGCAATCAATCTCTAACAATAGTAACATACAAGATTAGACGAGCTTATCTGGAGCTGCATGACCGAAGATCTATAGATTGTAAATCAGTAAGATACCAGTAGGAATCATTATGCAAGTGTACAATAGAGTCGCCAGGTGTAATGTAGGAAGCTGTTTCGTCACGGAATATGCGTTACATTGTACCTCACTAATCTTCCAGACTGACAATGAATTAGAATAGGCGTCTTGTCTTTTCCAATTGTATTTCTTGAAGAATCTATCATTGGCTATGAAACACACACCTATTCAGATTTAAATACCAATGTTTACGATTACAATTCCCTATCATTTCAATATAATTGGAGTAATTAAATTATTCTTCTATATTTATACACGTTTGAATCCTACGAAATCTATTAAGATATTATCTTGTATCTCAATGTTAAATCTATTACAGATGTAACAATAGCAATTGAACGAGCTTATCTCGAGCTCGTTCGATTCCCCGGGTCAATCGATTGTAAATAGGATAAGAGTCATCATTAAGAGTCATTACAGATACAACCGGAACCTCAGGCACATATACCAGTGTCTACAGTCATAATTACAAGTAATCCATCACCATCTCGATATAATTGGAGTAATCAATTTATCCCTGCGTGTGCGTTCTTTAACTCCGGGAGAGCCATAAATCTAAATATTATCTCGCATTTCGTATGTGAAAATCTACCACGAATTTAAGCGCATAAAATCGAATGAGCTTAATCCGTTCCCGATTGCTTATATAAATCGGTAAGATGTCATTACTGAGTCACTGTACAAACGATGTGCAGCGGTGTTGCGCGCCAGGCTACGTTATACGTAACGTTAGGAGTGCGCGAGGTGGAATCCACTGCTGGTGCGGAGGAATCTCGGACTTTATAGCCAGCGGCGATCATTAAGATCACTTATAGGCTCGGATATCTCGATGGACTACGCGAAACGAGGAGCCGATGGTGGCTCGCGCGCGAGAGAGAGTACATGGTATGAGATCGAGAGGTACTCGGGCACCGCCTAGCCACCGTTCTTCCACCTCTCGTTCTCGCTTCGCCGATTTAAAGTGGTATACGAACCCTCCGGCCACGTTCTTCGTCGACGCGTCAATCTATAAATCGGAGAGAATAACTCTTCCCCCCCTATGCTCGTTGTCCTCGCTTCCTCTTCCTTCGCTAGGTACGCTCGCGTAAAATAGACTTTAAAATTGATCGCAATTGCTAAAGTCTACCGCGTCTAATTCTCTCTCTCTCTCTCTCTCTCTCTCTCTCTCCCCCCCTCTCTGTCTCTCGTTTTGGCGAGTGCAATGTGATTGGGAAAAGTGAGAGCGGGGAACAAATTGGCGGCAAATAACGTTTCCTCCTTTCTTTATATCTTTTCTTACACTGAGAATCGTAAAATAAGCTAAAACCGATCAGGTAAAACTCAACTATACCTAGATTATCTGAATCTAAAGTAAGAGTGGCAGGCGAATTGATGACCATTTATGTTTCTCCCTCTTATTACTATCACTCGTAGAGACAGGGGAGAGAAAGAGCAATTTCTTCTTTTCCAATCGTCATTTTTACGCAGTCGAACTATTAGATACTTTCGAGAAGATTTACATTTTCTTCACTACAATCTAAGAGCGTTTCTCGACTGAAGATTAGCTTCATTAAATATGTTACTTGTAGATCGCAAGACTACAGGTGTATAGAAGGTCATGTGCTATTATAATCAGTGATTGCTATCACCGATTAGACTTTCGATGGTTAGAATCGAAGGCGAAATTTCAAAGGAATCACAGATGATTCGTTCTGGGCCGTAGTTTTCGGCTCGTTGTTCACGTCATGATTACTTTCGCTGACACACATTCCCATATACCACGTATTACATACACGTTGCCGGATGAGAGGAGAACAAAAGAGGTGATGTGCGAAGGGAAGTAAGAAATACGTCGAACGTGTACGAGTATATGCGCCACGACGGTAATCAGACTAATCAGCTATGCCGGACACGTGGAGCGCGTGTTGCTGGAGAGCATGTGCGTTTTAAATGGCGCAAGAGCCATACAAAAGGAGCCATCGTCGAGATTAGGATCCGACCAAAACACATTACGTATGATCGCTCCGAGGCTCGAGCTCGAAGGCACAATAGGCGTCGTACGCGGCGGCTACGTGCGCAACGTCTTTGCTTACGGTATAGAGGAGATCTGATAGAGAACGCCGCACGTATACGTGAAGCACTTCACTTTCTACCTTTGTGCGCGAGAACGCCTCGCTGTGTGTAATTTGTGAACGCATCTCGCATATTTATGGACACCGTAAAACGGAACTGTTCCGCACAGCGACCGTACTTGAAGAAATGAATCACCTGGACAATGCTACATTTTGTTCAGTATACGGAAAAAAACGATTTTGCTGAAGTATTCAAAAATTTAGCTATAAATACAGATCTAAAAATAATTTTGTTTGATCATCAAAGTAATTACGCAGAAATCTCAAGCATGATGAGCAATGCTGCAAAAAGGTGTGACATTCTAGCGTTCAGTTTGAGTATCCTATACAATTATTTTTATGATCGAACGAAATGATTTTCAGATCTGTATCTAATTAAATTTTTAGATATACATTTCAGCAAACTCATCCTTTTCTTGTAGATATAAAGAAGATGGAATTGAAGTTTGAAAAATTAGGACCGGTATTCATAGAATATGTTTAATAAGATGAATCAATTAGAGAGCTGTTTTTATTAAGACATTACTTTTAAGATGAGTTTAAAATAAGAACCGACTATGAATATATTGGCTAAGTCATATACAGGTAAGAATATATATCAGCTCTTACATTCAAGACTGTCTGAAATACAAAGTCTTGAGATATCATAAAGTAATCACAGGCCGATATTCATAATCGATTCTTATATTTAAGACCGTCTTGAGTATAGTCTTAAGATGCCAGTCATAAGTCAATCACAGGCCAATATTCACACACAATCCGTTCTTACTCGTATTTTAAGATCATCTTAAGTAATGTAGATTAAGATGCTAATACGAACTTTATGATTGATTTATGACATCTTAAAACTTAAGACGATATCTTAAATATAAGAACTGACTATGAATATTGGCCACAGAGTCGTACTAGCATTTTAAAACATTACTTAAAACGATCTTGAAATGAGAACAAATTATGAATACTAACCACAAGTTATATTAGCGTCTTAAGACATTACTTAAGACGGCCTTGTAATAAGAATGGATTATGAACACCTGCTTAGAACTTTCTTACATGAATCTATTGTCAGCGGAAACTCGCGGCCCACGCTGCACTTATAATACAATACGTCAATGTAGCAGTATTTTATTGATGGCATGTAAACGAAGAAAAATCATAATTTTTAATAACGCGAAGGCGGATAAAGTTATAACACAATTTCTCGAATAATTGCTGCGTAAAGAGAAAATAATTACCGAGAGCTCAGAGCGCGAATACTCGCGCGGGTTAGGCACGCATGCATGCGGATGCGCTCTGCTCTCCCTTCTTCACCTCCTCTTTCTCGCAGCTATTTGCTCGTAGCGCTCACGGGCCGTTTCAGCCCGTGTGTTACGTGCCGGGATATGCACATATAATTACGCCTGTATACACGCGTAAGTTTTCTTCGACTCGCAGGAGCGATAATCATTTCTGCCGCGCGGCCGAGGAGATTTTTATGCCGCGATCGGCGCGGCGCAGCGTGCAACGAGCCACGTTTCCGCGCGATTGCATCTATGTATCCGCGGACGAATGCTCACGAAAGTATCTTTACACCCAGGACCATTAGTCCCTCCGAGTATTCCTTTCCGCATTTGTCTACCGTTGTGTACCGTTTCCCCTTTCCTTCGCCCATAACATTGCCCTTTTATTCAGCTTCCTCGCGACTTCCTTGTTTCACGGCCGATCGTACCTGTGTACCGATCGATTCGGTGAAATAATCGCGAATAAATGTCGATGCAAAATGCGCAGCATCAATGTAGGCGCGGCGACAGCGCGTAATGCATTTATTTTTACTGCATACATGTACTCTGCGTGAATGCGTACACCTGAAGAATACATAA
>Ga0157363_1003652_pt1 | contig 13950 bp, 15 predicted proteins | sample AttsexASBM1_FD_111477 | JGI IMG/M metagenome (GOLD analysis project Ga0157363, IMG submission 111477) | Fungus gardens microbial communities from leaf cutter ant in Ribeirão Preto, State of São Paulo, Brazil - Atta sexdens ASBM1 | ecosystem: Host-associated > Fungi > Mycelium > Unclassified ...
CGTTTTGTTTCTCTAAATTCATTTCTTCAAATTTCCAATTAAATCTCTCGATATTATATTAACAGTTCTCAAAGAATATAAATGTGGCGCTTTAATTTCAGCATTAATAAAGCTCTCGTGGTTCTCGATCCCATATTTGCGTACGAACGAGATTGGCCGATAGCTCGGAGTGGATTTTTGAAAATAAACAAACTCCTGAAGATAGTGAAGGAAGTTTTGAAAAATCACGAAGTCAATTCCACGCCGGATGATTTCTTCACCGTGATAAATCGGTTGCGCGGGGCAATATCGACTTTCTCCTCGAGTCCAGATAATTATGAAAATATCACGCAGATATTAGATATATCCTTTCTGATTCTGCAGGATGGTATGAAGCTCACTAATAAACTACTGAATCGCCACGCAGATAATTTTAAATTGCAAGTATCTTTTCTGGACATAACATATAAACGGATAAATTACTAATGTCTAACTGTCCATAATATTAATTTTTAATTTTCAGAGCTGCCGAAATTTTCGATGGACTCAAAAACTTCTTTTCCGAAAACATAGTAAATTCAGTCACATATATAATATCATTGATAGATAACATTGTGCAAATGACTCATCACGTTGCTATTCTTCACGAAGATACTTTGAAGAGATTATACGAGATTTCTAATAGACATGAGAATTTGGTCCAAAAGATATTGACAAATCTTCAACCTACTGTATACAGAACGATTATTCGATCTTTATCGCGATTAGATCTTGTGGAGGTTTGTCAGATTTATTATATGATATGTTGCAATGTTATTGTATTTAAACAATTTAATGACTATTATTTTTTAATTAGGCTAATAAAGTTATGCTTTTCTAAACTTTTCTTATAGCGTCTCGTAGATAATTTAAGAGAAAGAAAACCTGATGAAGTGTTTTGCCAAGAGGACACAATGAAAGAGATATTCGAGAATTATATTGAATTTCAAGATAAATCTAATGAAATAAATGAATTATTCTGCGATAATTACGGAAGAAAATTCATTATTGATGTCTATAACAGTTTTGAATTCGAGAAATATGGGACAATTGTGTGTATAACAATTGATTGACGATTAAATAATAACTTGTTTTAATTTTTATATAATTAAAGAAATCACATTTTTTAGGTAACAAATACTTTGTCGACCATGGTCGCCATGGCATTCAAACGACCAATCAAGATCGAAAATGCAAATTTAACATCTGTTGTAAAAACTGTCAAAGGATTCGTGACTTATCTGAATACGCGAAAAGTAAAGTATTTAAATTGGAGCATTTTTCAAATCAGTGACGAATGGAAAAAAACTTTCAACGAAATGCAACATCAAGGAAGATTAGATATGTGAGTAAGGAAAGAATAAAAACTCCAAGCAATATAAATTTTACTTACAGATACTTGTATATTTATTCAAATTAAAAATTATAAAATATTTTAACTTTTTTTGTACGTAAACATTTTTTTTTCTTTAGCTTGGGAATTCATCTGAGCATAGCAAAGATGCTGGGACTTCGCAGTTTATCGTACATATCCGTCAAGCCAGATCTGGAAAATATGGATTTTTTAGCTGAAACAATTTTGCAAGACATACGAAGTAATCCTACCAGTTGGATCGAGGAAGTGCGCCAACACGAAGCTGAATTAATCGAAACGTTTTATCTTACCACCACAGATAAAAAAAAGGTCGGTTTAAAATATAATTAAATCTTATTTTGATTTTCAGATTTGCATAATATAATGTTAGATCGATTGTATAATATTAGATTTTAACATCTCAATACGATCTTCGTTAAACAGACGTTGCAGATCCTAGAATATTCTAATTTCACGCAAGTGTACTGTATGGAATCGAATTTGCCGGAACTACTAAATTTTCCTAAGGAATCGAATAGTACGATTCTGAAGGAATTGACATGCTATCTATCCAAAATTGTTCAAAGGAATTTGGAATTGAACGTGACCAACATTGAAAACGAGGAAACCACCTACAGACGAAAGGAATTTAATTGGACCGCCTTCAATGAGAAGATAATAGAGATTTACCAATATATCGATACTCTTGTACATCAAGAAGATCAACATTATAATTTAAAGAAATTGGATAAATTAAAACAGAATTTTAAAACTTCGTGGACGACGAACATAACAGCGAAAGACGCATGGGAGATCAGGTAAAAAAAATTTTCAATGCGTAAAGATCTTTTATAAAGCCACATTAACCTATTTTTTATTTGACTCTGAAATTAATTTTTAAATGATTGAAGCATATAATTGACAATGATTTTGTAACGAAATGTGAATAAGAATTTTATTAACTTTATTTCACACACGCACACACACGCACATATACACACGCACGCACACACACAATGTATCAACTTTTCTTTGAGAGTAGCGTTATGATAATTTTCGATTTCCAAGAAAAATATATAAGAAACTGTAAAAATAAAACGATCCTCGAACGATTGTGAAAAAAGCACCCTCCTTTAACACAAATTTTCCAATTGTATATGTCTGCAGCGTAGGTGTAATCTGCAAGTTTTTTGACGTGATGGAGAGTCCGTTGTTCGGAATCCAAACGAAGAAAAATTGGAAGAACATTTACGGGTTCGCGTGGGCAACCTCGGTGATCTTCGACAATATCGAGAAGATCATTGATCAGATCCAGAACCGCGATCACGTGGCAAAGCTTTCCGATGTTTTGCAGGAGATGCCACAGACTGAGATGCTTGTCAGCACGTTCCTAAGAAATTTATCTCCGGTCATTCTTGATGTAATCGACATGATAACTCTACGGCCGGTACCTCTTGTAAGTGACATTTTCCAAATATATCTTGTTCGATAAATTTCAAGGAACTTCTATGAAATATATATATGATACGTGAACGCTTTTGCTATTAGATATCGGCTCTTGATGATTACAAAGAACGTGAGATAATGTGGCCCTGTATCATGAACAAAAGTGTTGGCGCTGCATTAGAATTAAGAAACGGAAGTCAAGAAGTTGTTAGAGAGCTCGAAAGGATCGCATGCGACCCAAGTCTGTTTATCAAAGAGTGGAGAGAGCAACCGGTGATAATGAGAGTCCGAAAAATTGTGAGTTTTTATTCTATTTAATTAACTATTTAATAAGCAATGATTATTTTTTTTTCATAAGTAAAAAACTTTTATTGCCGTTAATAAATAAATAATATTAACAAATTATAAAAAAAAATAAAAAATATAAATTTGAAAATAATAAATCCTAAGTTATAAATTCATAACTATATTAAGCATGTGTTATTATTTTTTAGTTCGAGCATGATGAAAATGTAGATTTACCACCGTTCAACTGGACTTTAGGCTACACGAAATTTCGACGATTAGTGACAAAGTTCAATAATCTGATAAACGACGCTAAAAACGTTGTTTTGGCAGAAGAACCGAAATTGGCAAAATACATTAATACACTCGCGACAGAATCAGATGACATTATCGAGGAGAGATTTCCAAGCATGCAACAGGATTGGAAGTATACAAATTACATTTTGTATTACGTAATAAGTAATTAGTCGAACAAAAGTATCGTACTATAAAATGGAGTGACTTTGGCCCAGATTTTGATAATACTCAGACAATATATGTAGATGTTAAAATTGGGATATAAAACGTCTTAAAAATATCTTAAAAACATTTTAAAATGTCTTATGTTTCAATTTTGAACGTAAATGTTATTAAGATATTTTTTAAATTTGGGTCAAAATTATTTTATTTTATTTTACAATAATTTAAACTTTTAATCTAGATATTCTTAAAAAAGAAACATTATAGAGACATCTTTATATTTTAATTTGTAGTAATTATTTTAAAAGTATTAATTTTTGTTTAAGAAATACCTTAGATCACATCGACTTGGAGATTGACAAGGGGATTGCGTCTTTCGGCAGCGATCTTTCTGCAAATGAAATTTGGAAACCATCAGTTAATGTTACTGATCGTGTCTTCATTTTTATTAAATATTTATCTAACGTCATTCACAAAAGCATACATATTATAACCGACATATTGAAAAACGGTAAATAGATTTTTAAATAATAATTATTATTACAAAAAAAAGTAACGCTTGTGAAGTATGATTCTTTGAAAATTAATGATTATTTGATTTGTTATGTTCTATTTTTCAGGCACAGGAAAGATCAGTTTATTATCCTTATTAGGATTCGATAATATTTCTCCTATTACTATTTTTCACGATCAGTTACCTTTTATTCTTGCAACGCTGGTGAACGGGTTATCTGATCCTGTAATAGATGATCATATTGTCACAACATTGGAAAGTAATACTACAATCACATGCTCAATGTTGTTCGATTGGTTATCAGATTTTAGAGTCGGTCTGAGCATTGAGGAGTATAGGATTTTAAAAAATTTTACTTGCGATCTTGATCCTGAAAACTTTAACGTTTACACGGATCTTTATATGGCAGAAATAACGATCTGGAATAAACCTGCTAACAAATATCGCTCTTATGTAGCTTCAACGATTGGTGATGTATTCGATCTTGCCGGAGCTATCAGTCTCACGATGAGACACAACATAATTATCGAACCTCCATTTTCGAAAAAATATTTGAACCACATGGTACAGATGCTGAAAGAGAGTCTGGAGATTTCAAATGCAGAAGGTACTTTCCACAAGGTAAATATGATTAAACAATAGTCACATTTTAATGTAAAAATAAAGCTAATAACGAGCAAACTAATAAATGCAAGATGTCGTAGTAGTAGCAGTAATAGGGAAGAACTATATCAATTCCTATATGTTCAGACATACAGGAACTTATATGCTTCTATCCATCTCTCCATTATTATATATATGATTTATAAGAAAAAGGATCCAACCATCTCCTTCTGAATTTTTGATATGTTGTTCTTCAGACAAAAATAAGCGACATATATTTTTTTATACATTTTTTTATGTCCTAATTTACTTTTAAGGGGTAAAATATCCCTTCAAAAAAATAGATTCTTTCTTTCAAAATAAATGTTGTCGAAATTGTAAGAGATTGAAAAGAAAATATTTTTCCACATAAAAGTGAAATGTTTTCAAGAGTACTTTATAATAAAGATTCACTTAGAGCTAAAGAGTTTTTCTGCGACTTCTGCTAAGTACGGATTATGGAATTTGAACGACGGTTACGAATCGTTCTCACACGGAACCACAAGATATCCTATCAAAGAAGTAAATATTTATATGATATAAATGCAAAGCAATATATGGAAAATCAATAACGAGTAAATTCAAGATATTATAAGGTATTAAGTAATTTATTAATATGACAAATTAAAATATAATTAAGAATAATTGTACGTTTCAATTACACAGACTTCTATATTAGTCAAAGAAAAAGACTTGCTTTGCATTTTACAAGCTATATAAACATTTAATTATTTGTCATTATTTATTTATGTTTTATGAAAATAAAAGTTTAATATTTAATTCTGACATAAGCAATGTAATAATGGCTATTCTTTTTCAGGAACTGAAACTTGGTCAAGGATGGACAAATTACAGATTACTGGTGGAAGGCGTGTCGGAGGTTCTAATTCATATTGGCAATGCGTTGAAGAATGCAGAAATACACAATTACGAATTAAAAACTTGGGAATTAGCGGAGAACGATGATACGCGTCAAGTGCTAAAGATTCTAGAGGCTCATCCGGAAGAAACAGTTGCGTTAATTGCCACCCTTAGCACGCTTAACGATGTGACTGGTGAATTTATGCCCTTCAAGGATGTTAGAAAGATGATGTGCACTCAGCATTTTAATTCTGATTATTGGTCCACAACAAATAGAACGCGTTTCTTGCAGGAAGTATGTTCCTTCGATCCCTACCAGCTGTTGAGGACTGCTACGAGCGACGAATACTATGTACGTACAATAAAATATTATTTGAATAAGTTATTTAATCCTCCAGACGGTGAGTCTATTAGATTTAATTATATATCATGAGATTTTTTTTTCTCTGTGATAAATTTATTTAAAATATGTTAGATGTATTGGTCCAACATCTAACTTTAGTCGTAATTGCTTCTCGTATTTAGTTGATTTATTCATATAAATGATCTTATTTCTAATCTTAATATTGTATATTCTATATATTACATTTACGAACTTGAATTATTGTTATTAAAATAAATTTAGTATTAAATTTCAGTTTTGGATTATATTTCAAGATCGATAATTAATAATAACAGTTTACTTGATTTGGAAATTAATAAAATTGACAAAAGTGTTATTGCACCAAGTGTTATTGCACCAAGTATTATTGCACCAAGTGTTATTATATCAAGATTCGTTTTGGCCAAATATGATCTTCATTTAATTAATTGTTAATTAGTAATCATCCTTTTTTATATGAATTATGTTATTTTTATATTTTGAAATTTAGTGATTTTGAATTAATATAAATCAAATAGATTTTACAGAAGTAGCATCATGTGTTACAAATTTTGCCATCAGCTTTGAGAATTAATTTAACGTGCTCTGAATCTCTCGAAAATGTTTCTGATAATCCGTTTATATTCTTACGTTTTTTTCGGCAGGAAGTTGTCACCGGTAAAAGAACTGCTCTTTCGAGATCGACTCCGTTAACTGTCTCGTTAACAAAATTATTGGACATTGTCTCAAATTTTATGATCGAGTCACCAGGTGTGAGTCTCAAATCGAACATCTTCAATGTGACGACGTGGATGAATCTGTCTAACGAAACTTGGGCCCTGATTCTGAAATCTGAGAAATCTTGGATCCACCATTATCAAAATTCTGCGTGGTACAAATTCAACATGACATCATACGTCGGTATAGATTATCTTGTTAGGTCCAAGAGACTGTTTCAGCTTCTGGAATCCGTGATCGATCTTGTGTCCGGTGGAGATATTTGGCAGAAATTGCGTAACATGTACGAGATCTCGAAACTCAAGCCGTTGTTAACGCTCGTGGAGAATATACCTAATCTTGTTATCACCGCTGCCGATACCTTTGCCTCATCCGAGAGATTGGATGATTTCATACAGAAATTTCTACTTGGCCTAGTGCACCCTTGCAATATCGATCGATATCTAATTCCACCCAGCTACCTAAGGAAGAAGGGTTTGCTGACCAGCATTAAGAATTTTTGCCAGAAGATCCTCATGAGTGATGAACAGTTGACATGGATAAATTTGTTGCCATTGAATGGAAAATATAATGTAATATTTGATCGAGTAGAGATACACAGAAAAAATGGTTTTGCTAAAGTATCTAAAAATTTAGTTAGATACAGATTTGAAAATTTTGTTAGACTACTAAAATAATTACGTACGACGCTCAAGCTGATTGTTAGAATGTTAAAACTTTTTTGTAATATTATTCATACTTGAGTTTCTTACATAATTATTTTAATAAACCAAAAACATTATTTTAAGACTTATCTAAATTTTTGGATATTTTAGTAAAGTCGTTCTTTCCATACAGTACATAAGCTAAATTTCAAATATTTTTTAAAATTCATTTCTAGGATAGTTACATTACGTCCAATATGTCTGACTCAGAATCCGTTAACGAAGAACAGCTGTTGCAGAGAGTGCAAGGATTTCAGACCATTTTGATTCGCGCTTTGTCGGAAGGCTTTAAGCAGCCAAAAGTTCCTACATGGTGGACGTCATTCGAGGAGGGTAGCTTAAAAAACTTCATCGCGCAATATAAAAAAAAGGTAGATAATCATTATTTATTAAATGTTCTTTATACGATTTATTAAAAATAGACTTTGTTGTTTAAATCTCTCGAGAAAATTGTCGCGACTTAATTACAAATATTTGTAGGATATGAAGGCTTTGGCATATTCGATGGTGAAGAAATCAGTATCGCTTTTGAAAAATTTTTTAATAACTCAAACTGATGCTGCGTAAGTAAACGTATCACTAAGAATAACAATTATTCAGTTAATAATGAAGAAAAAAAATAATATACACAATTTTTTGTGTTCTTAGAGATTGTCAGTGGTGTTTTACGCTTCCATTGGAAGTTTTAAATTCTCAGCTGATGCACCATAGTTTCTACTCAAAATTATTCTGTCAAATGAATCGATTAAATATATCGGAGGTACATAAAATTTTGGTAAATGATTTCCACTGGAATAAAACAGGCAACATGGTAAGAAATGACGTTATAAATTACATAGAAGAGCGTTAGTATCGTTTAATTAAAGAAAAAACGTTATTATAGATTAAGGATTATAAATATCTGAATAAAAAGAAGACATTAGATGAGTTCTTAATTACGTTCGAAACTACTTTACATTACATCGCTGACATCCTGGTTGATTTCCAAAATGAGACATATAGTAATAGAGTAAACGAGTGCTTTTACAAATTTGTCGGTGGTCCTACATATTCTAGACCAGGATTGTAAGTATTTTTTTTCTTTCGTCGTATCACGCAATATATACTGCGAAGTAATACTGCTTTATTATTACTAGAGAAATATATTTATTACTAGAGAAAACAGGTGTTTACTTTATAGATTTACTTTTTTTTAATTCAAAGTTTTTATTCAAAGCTACTTTTTTTTCGGTGATTTTGATCTCTACTTATTGTTATTATTCCAGGTACGTTACATTTATTTTGGGCATATTGGAAATGTTGGAAAAAAACGTTTACATTTTGGATTCGGCGTCCATCCACGAAGGTATCAACAATTTGACCCGATTAGCTGAGAAACACGTGCCGATTTGGCAACCATTGCGCGACGTAGTGAAAAAGTCTGATATCGCTGACATCGACGCTGCATTACCAAATGCCACTATCAACGTGAATGCGATCCTAAGCAATCTGAACACGAGTCTATGCAGGACGAAAGTTGACTGTCAAAATGCGACGGTTCTGTACAATTTTCTCAGCTCCAAGAAAGCGGCTAAGGTTTTCCGATACGATCCGAAGGAATCAAAGTATCCGACGATATCCGACATTTCAAGCCGATTGGCTCGAAGTCTGGACGTGGATATCATAAGTCGACAACTGTCTTTCTGGCGCACAGAGGCTTCTTGGAAGCTCTACTGGCTCAAAGAGATCTTGGTTCATTTATCCTCGATCCTCGAAGAAGGAGGAAATTTGCTAGACGTCGCTAGTAAAATAGATCTCGAAGATGTCACTAGCGTTCTCGGGGTTCCCGATCTCATCGAGGGCGTCGTTAATATATTGAAGGATAAAACGATCGACAAATTATTCGACGGGTATATATTTTGATTTATATCATTTTATACATGTCAGATGATAAAATGTGTAAATAATAAGTAATATTCCCAAATAATTTATAAAATTCATTTATTTCTCATAAAAGCTTGATGTGACATTATCTCACTGTAATTTTAAACAAATTTGTAATTCCTAATTGAAAAACATATAGAGAAAATGAGAATTAAGCGCAGTTAGTGAAGTGGAAATTATATAAATTATATATATTCAAAATTTAAATAAACTTTCAAATGTTTTAGCTTCAATTCGAACCATCATCAGTGATTAATGTCTTGATTTATATCTCGAATTATTTCTCGAGTTTTAATTGGAAATTAAAATAAATTCTCTGAAAATGAGTATTGTTCAAACTGCTTGCAAGGCCAAGTGATTAAAATAAATTAAGAAATTAAATAAATACTCTGTAAAAAGACAATATAATCACCTAATCTAAGTTATAAAAATAATAAATACAAAATATATTTAATTTGCCAAAAGGAACCAAGAAGCGTATAATAAATATATGGATCTTATAAAGTGAAAATTATGATTATTACGTAAAAGCTTATGTAAATTTTGAATATATATATGATTTAATTTGACGATATATGATTTACACTTCGTAATTGGGCTTAACTCCCATTTATATTCTTCTTTTGAATTTTTGAATATCGAGAGATCTTTGATTGTTGTCTCTTGTAATTCTTAATAATATATGATACGTACTATATTAAAAATATGTATTACAGAATGAAAGAACTTCTCGAGGATGTAGAGCCGTTTATTAGCGATCACGAAATAATCGATGATTTACACAGAATAATCGCGACATTGGAATCAATGGAGATTTTCAAAAACCTAGGACTGCTGGACATGAAATGTATTAAATTTAAATTTAAGCTTCGTTAGATTACGCGGTGATTTTTTTATTACTAACAATTTATATTACAGACGTTGTCAACGAAATGTTCGACAATTGGGACTTCGTACGAACGTATTTAATCGACAAAATTGGTATTACTAACGAGATCGCTCTCACTTTAGGTGAGGCAAAGATAGATATGATTTCAGTTTTCATGCAACAACGTGGTATCATTAGTCTGAAAGATACCATTTGCTCTCCTGAAAAGCTTGGCAATATGTTGCACTTCAACAACAATCTTGTGACTGCCGAGGAAGTTAGTTCTGCGCTCTGCCAATTGGAAGATTTTCAAACACAGGATATTACTATCATGTTAATGAAGAACTTGAATTTTGAATATATTTTCAAAAATGTAATTTTACAGCGTTTATTTATATATCACAAAGAATTTGTTAAATTCTTTTCACATATAAATGTATATCACATATACAGTATAAATAAATGATTTTCTTCGTTTTAGCTAATGAACGTTAACGTGAAAAGTATATTGACTAACGCAAATCTAACCGAGAGCGAAGGAAAAATTATATTGGACAATCTTAGTGTTGCCGCGGAATTATTTCCATTATTCAAAGACAGGCTATCAGCTAGTTTTTCTGTTGGAAAGATAACAGACGAAAGTAACGAGGAAGAAATTGACGAAGCGACAGCAAGTAAGTCGTGTAATGTAATATATCGGCATTATTTTTGAAATTAAATTTTCACTTCTTTTATTAAATTTTATAATTTTTTTAGATTCGCAATTTCTGCAGGAATCTAGCAAGTTACTTTGTGGTAAAACATTGTTCCAAAATCAAGGGCAACTTTATAAAATTATCATTAGCTTGAAGGATAGTAACAATGCGTCCGATCAGAGAGAACTCAATTCCTTGCCAGGTGAGACATAAATGAAAATTGCAAAGCAGACCATTAAATAATACGGTTTATTGTAAAAAAATGTTTTAAATTTCAGACTCTTGCAAAGAAACGTATAAAACTGTACTTGCTATGCCCGGTGGAAAGATCGTCTGGTCGTATGTTAAGCCTTTGCTACGCGGGAAGATTCTGTATGCACCTAATACCCCCGTGATTTCTGAAGTCATGGCGTTGACGAACGAAACCTTCATGCAGATGGATAACTTTGGCGTGCTGGTAAATAGCGTTGAGAAGACTCTCAAGGCTGTAGCCAATCTTACAGAGATGGGCGATACTTTAAAGGAATTACAGAACATACTGTCTTCCGATGTCATGAAGGTTGCAATCAAGTCGATGAGTAGTGGCAATTTCGAAGGTATTGTCCGTGTTTTAATCTTGAAGCTTTGACATTTTAATTCTTCGGACCGGTGGATCTATTGGATTTATTTAATTATAAATTTTCTTGTCAAATATGTCAAACGATCAATTCAATTTTCTTTTTACAACAACAAAGAACTCCATACAATTATAAGAAAAACTTAGTCAGTGTCTATGTTTGTGTCTATGTTTTTGATCACATTATAAGTTATATTTATGTGAAAATTGACTCATTTCATCCAATTTTCCATACGATTAGTGCAGGATTGTTCGGATTATTCTTATAAAAATATACTTGATGTTCATTTTTTTTTATGACGAGTTATGTCATATTGGTTCCTCAAAATTAATTTAATTAACAAAAATTAAGTAGTCGTACAGATCGAACATCAGTAACTGTGTTACAGATATCGGTGTCGTTCTGAAGAGTTAAAGTTGAACTTAAAAATTACGTTAAAACACAAGTGTTCACAACTAAAAAACATTGTTGTGTAGGTGATCTTTCCGAATTGAATATCAGCGAGCTTGCATGGCGATTGAAAAATTCGACAAAACTGATTTCGATGATTGGCATGCTGAACAACATGATGGGATGCGTGGAGGTGAATAGAATAATAGGATTTTCTACAGAAGAGGAACTAGAAACAGCAGCTAGTCGCTTGACCGAAACGAACGAGTTTTTAGCCGGGGTGATCTTTCTGGATAACACTTCTTCGCACTTAGCGAAGAGATCTCTAGACCACGAATTACCGGACAATATTACCTATAAAATCCGCATGGATGTGGACTACGTGCCGTCCACCAGACGACTAAAGACTCAATTTTGGCTCCCCGGGCCAGAAAGTAGTTTTCTCGAGCATCTCAGATATCTTCGGGGTTTCATTCAACTTCAAGACTCTGTCGATCGCGCGATAGTCAAAGTGAAAACGCGAAGATATGATCTTGAATGGAAAACAGTCACGCAACAGATGCCGTATCCGTGTTGGAAAGACATACCGTAAGTAATCAACATCTTGAGATAAGAACTTTGTAATTGTTGGATTAATCCATTGAAAATTATGAAATTGCTATACCTTATTATCACATACTTACTATAGCAATTATTATGATTATTTATCAATGCAACGAAGGAAATAGATACTACAAATGTTTAAATAATATAATAAGAGGGAAATAAATCTTACAGATTCCAAACGATACTTTACGAGTCTCAAGGTATGCAAGTATGCTTTTTCTTCGCGTTAATGATGTGCGTTGGATCGGCCGTCAGACATATCGTTTGGGAAAGAGAATCACAAAATTCTATGGTACGATTGTTAAAATAATGTTAATGCAATGTATAAAGTCTATTTTGTCTACAATTCATATGAGAATTTAGGACTTTATAATTTTAGATTTATAATTTTAAATTCTATATATAAATAATTCTATATATAAATGTGTTAAATTTCATTATAATTGTAATAGAATATTTTATTATTTATAATTTTTTATTTATAATTTTCATTTATTGTCGTTTATAATTTTATATGCTATGCAATAAGGAAGACATTTGAAGAATCAAATTGTACGTATATCATAAAAAAATATGAATTTTATTAAATTTGATTAAATAAATAGAATTTTTTGACATTTGACACAAATTATAGATCATAAAATGATTTTTATCAAATTTTGACATCTTGATACTATAATTATCCACGTTATAATTAATTTTTCAGGTAATGAGCGTAATGGGACTGAAGCCATGGCGAAATACTCTGGCTTGGTTTATCACGACTTACGCGGAGATGTCAATCGTAATGATTTGCATCTCTATAATTTTATTGGCTGGGAAAATTCTTCCACGATCGGATCCTTTCTTAGTACTTGTTCTGCTTTTTGATTATATTTTTTCTATAGTGACTTTCTGGTAAGTAACTACTTCAAGAATATCTTCCATGCAATTGCACGTATTTGGACATGAGATTACATTTCCTACTCCGGGAGTTAACTACTGTAAATCTTAATTACATTTCAGCTACATGATCTCAACGATGTTTAGCTCCGCCAGTCTCTCCGCGATTACCACAGTTGTCATGTTCCTGTTAACTTATATGCCATATGTCATTGTTATCGCCATGGAGGCTGTATTCGGATTAGGATACAAACTTCTAATCGTGAGTCGAGCTAGCAATCTAAGCATATTCATATACTGAAAAAATATACTAAATTTGAATAAATTATTTGTTTGAATAGTACCAACTAGATATTTACTAGATATAAAGCATACACACACGCACACACACACACACGCATACGCGCACGCACACACACACGCACACACACACACGCACACGCACGCACGCACGCACGCACGCACGCACACACACACACACACACACACACACACACACACACACACACACACACACACACACACACACACACACACACACATAATACAAGAACTATTAATTTATCATTTCTTTTTTTGAAGTAAAA
>Ga0157363_1003653_pt1 | contig 13950 bp, 7 predicted proteins | sample AttsexASBM1_FD_111477 | JGI IMG/M metagenome (GOLD analysis project Ga0157363, IMG submission 111477) | Fungus gardens microbial communities from leaf cutter ant in Ribeirão Preto, State of São Paulo, Brazil - Atta sexdens ASBM1 | ecosystem: Host-associated > Fungi > Mycelium > Unclassified ...
CATTTGCTAAATTGTTGTTTGAAATTAGCAAGAAAATCATTCGGCATGAGAAAGCGAATACTAGTATCTGAGAATCTAACTTTATGCATTTAGTTAATGATGTATCTTTTAATTAGACAAACAGACTTGATTACTTGTACTGATTCCTCAAGTGACTATAGTCAACTTAATTTCAACCGGGAGTTGAGTTCTCCGCAGTTTACTTGGTGATATCTGTGTGCTCGCAAGGGATGTCAGAAAATTATGCGAAGCCTCTGTATCTACTTTACGAACAGAAAAATAGATAAAAAAAGAGATGTTTTATTATACAAACAAAATAGTAATAATGCGAAAAAAATAGTAATAATGACTTTACGTGTAACTAACGATGAAAAATATTTAATTAGTATATTTTAAAATAAATAATTATATATAAGATAAATAAGTCAATAAAAATTAGCAAAAATATCATAGCAAATATTGTATTATATTTTAAATCAAATTAATTGAAGACTTTAGAATTATATTTGAATAGAAGTTATTTAAACCTCTAATTATATTGAGAAATTGAATATTCTCTCCTGAAAGCATTATATATGATAATATTCGTGATAGACATTAATACTACACAAACAGTTCTATAATAACGTAATGACGTAGTAATCAACATTGTTTCCAATTTCCATTTATGTAGAAATTCTGATGTGCTATTATTGACTATGATTAAATATCCTAAATTCTCTTATTCATACTAAATATAAATTTATTATTTTAACAATTTTAAGAATATATACCAAGTAACTTCAGTAATTATGTTATTTCGCAAGTTGGACATTTTAGAAAAAGTCAAATAAGAAAAAACATCTATTTAAATTTTGTTCAGAATTATACTATGTTCGAAATCGTTCCTCTTACCTTACAATGTTTAATATTAAATTAATTATTTTTAATCTCAAAATACTAATTAATAACGCGATATGCTACAATACAATAATTAAGGAAAAATGTTAAGCATCGTTAAAAGCTGATTACTGAATATGTACACAATCATACACACAAATCATAGGCTTGATCTGCGAATTTATTTTCACGACACCGTTCATTGGTGCTTTCGTGATTTCTTGAGAAGACAGCTTTCGCAATCATGACGCGATCGATCGACGACCTCTCATCGAGGAGGAGTTATATAAATGCAAGGATCTTTCATTCACAAGACCATCAATAACGCGCAACGGGTCCTGTAAAGCTATAGGTGCTACGTGCCGACTCCACCCAGTTTCCACGCTTCGCCGCTCCCATCTAACAAGGCAAGTTCAAGTGCCCATTGTCGGGTTATGAATACGAGAAACATGTTCGAGGTCCTCACCCCGTGCATACTCGAGGAAAGCAGTTACAAAATTATGATATATCGCGCGTCACGTTGACGGCTGCGACAACGTATGCATATAAAAGCGCGAAATAAACCCGCGATAGAACCTGAAAATTTTGCAGCCGTAACTGGAGTATACTCCCTTTCTCTCTTTTTCTTTTTTTTACATATTTATACAGCAAACCCTGATTTTGGCAAATTTGTTGACAGTGAGCGATGAGAAAAAACTATTTTGCTATGCGTTAACGCTCTGTGAAAATGGAAGTTATATAATCAATTTGTTTTCACGTTGTAAATTTCGTCTTTTACCTTTGATTCTGTATAGTACGTGAATTTTCATGATGGATTTTCTCATAATAATTGAAAGTTATATATGTAACTTGGGAATATTAATTTTAATTACGATCATACAGAAATATTTAGATGTACTAAAAATGTACGAATCATTATTCCAGATTGTTGTGCGCACACAATAAAAAATATAAATATTTCTTTTAAATTAGTTCACCATCTTTTAACGCTCTTTGCAATCTCGTGCAATTGCTGGCAGGTTGTGCAGCATTTAACAATCGATTTATATCGACCCTACGAGCCATAATAATCACAATTGAAAATACACCGAGTCTAGAAAAATTTTAGTTGCGCACAACACGAAACAAAATTACAATCAATTTCGCCACGTAATGTTGAAAGTGGCACATCATGCATTTATTGTTGTCATAAAGTTTCAGTTAGAAAATGAATATGACCGCCGACTGTGACTTGAGGGTTCACGTTACATTCTGGCACAATAATGGTAAAGTTATTAGCTCCCGAGGCGCAATGAATATGCAAGCGATCCGCAATGAATCGACAAACTTTCCCTAATAACTCGACGATGATTTTATATTAATTTCAGATATCGTGTGAGAGCGTAAGCGATACGTTTAATCAAGTATTGTTGGATTTCGAGAACTGGAATCATGTTTCGCTTTAAGCTTCGTAGCAGAAAATAACATGAAATTACAAAAGCTACCACGAGTTGTATGAATTAATCAGTTTTATCGATCAGACATAATTTTATTCGACGAACGTGTCTCCCTGATGGTCTAAGTAATGCATTTTAATCACGATAGTACCGTCATGATAATTATTAGCACCCTACGCGAAATGCATTTGTACCGTAACTTCTCTCTTCCCTGGCTAACAATCACCGTTGGACAACGGATCACCCTTGTCGCGCATTCCACGCTTTACTCCCTCTCTCCCCCTCCCGCGTTGTTTGCGCAAGTCGCATCCACAACCCTCTGTCCCCTTACTACCTAATTTAATAAACGTCCTCGCACAAGGAAACAGAGGGGTTGTGGTTCGTCCGCTAGAAGAATGACGATTCGTTTCTCTCTGACGCTCAGCTCATCTCTTTTTTCAATCGCTGTGCTTGTCGTCTCCGGAATGTTCAATTTGTACATACTTTGCACTTAATGTCGCCTGCTAACGTTCCTCGTGCCAGTGCCTGAACGGTATCGAATGACGCAACAATGCGGAATTTAATGACGCGTTCAGTTGAATTCACTCTCGTTTGCGTTCTAGCTCACAGCATGCACACTTCGTGATTAATCATCCCATAAATTGCATCGTCCATTAATTATTATTCAACATTAGTATTATATATCCGATCCGACAAATATCGTTTTGACGTATTTCTATCAAAAGATTTAAAGCATATAAAGAATGTGCGATCTTCAAGCGATAGTATTTGTTGATGGTTATAAGTTATTACATTAATCAATATAATTATTATACAATTATAAAATATGTTTAATTTGGAAGAGATAAAAAAGGACTACTTGCAATATTATGATAAAATGGTGGATAAAACTTTAGATAACCAAGATAGAGTGAACTGAACAAGGAATTTAATGCACCTCGATAAATGAATAAGTTACTAATGTAAGTCAAAATATGAACGAGAATTATATGAGAGAATTATATTTTTAATCTATAAAATGTTCAATGTTTTATTAGAAAAAATTATACTACTCTATATTTTCATAGTAATTTGGTCTAATTGTAAGAAGTCAAAGTAATATGAAAATAAATAATTAACTTCTATTTCTTTTTTACACTTTTTATTTTATTTATAATGTTTTTATATAGATATTGACAACTTACCCATGTTATTTTTGATTCCAATCTCTCCTAATAAAAATTGAATAAATGAAAACTTTATTGATCCTCTCGGAATTACAATATTAACAATATCACATCGTAAATATGTAACATACTCATACAATTAATCCTATCTAACTTAAACAATATTTACGCATTCATACACACACGGATCTTCGCTTCCGTTGCACTCGGCATACCAATCATATCACCTCTCATTTCCCGTCTTACTTTGCAGTCCAGGCAGTCTCTTCCTAATTTCCTCCCTTTCTCTTTCTCCCTCTCCCTCTATCTCTTTCCTTAATAAAAATTATTTGTCCATTCTAATTATTATTCTCAAAAAACATTTATATTCGCATAATCCCACTTTACAGCAATCAGTAATGCCATTATGTATATATGAATGACAAATCACATTTTGCTAGTCACTTTACACATCAATGAAGATTTTCACTCATACATGAGTGAAAATTGCAATAATCGATTGAAATGCACATTGCACATCCGACCGTTAGCCAATCTCTCATCGTTATAAAGTTCGTGGCCGACGAAGGATTTCGTATTTCAATTTTTCGACTGAAAGAAGAAAGAGACCCCGATAAAGCTCTCGATGGAAAAAAACGAGGTGCATAAAATCCCTTGTTCAGTCCGCCCCAGATTGGCTATCTTTCTAAAGTTTTATCCACTCATCGTGATACTGCGAGTATCTCCTTTTATCACTTTCATAAATTAAGCATGTTTCATGATTAATACTGATTAACCGAGTTTTCTTATAATCCTCATGTACGTTTTACAGGCTGAACTTTAAAAAGTAAACTTATCTATTCATTTTAGTAACGTTTTATATACATATATACCTGTAATTATTCTTTTTCGTTTTATTCGTTTGTCGTATATAAATACTTATATCTTTTAATTTACTCTTTTGGAATTTATTTTTGTATATAAATGCTTCTTAAATATTAAGTTATTGCAAATAATTTAAATTAAGCGTAATTTTTGCATTTTATGGACTATTTAATATATTAAGAGACCGTGACCCAGATGTTCGAGTTAAAAGTCGCGACTCTGTTGGCACTTTATCAAAGACGTCAAGCAATACAGCACTTCCATAGTGCAGTCAGCAAAAAGAATCATGGAGAAGCCGCACTCTCAGTCGCCTGTGGAGCTTTAAGAAACTCTGAGAAATAAAGATTTATGATTGAGAAAGCTGGTTGATCTTGGAAGTAGAGAAGAAAAATAAGTTTCGACATTAAGGAATATCAAAGGACTATATTCATTTTTTTTGTTATTTTAAATTTCTAATTTACGTATAAGAAAGCACGTAAATTACATAACTTTAACTACATAATAAAGATACGATATAATTAAGTATTGCAATATTATTTTATCTCAATAATGATAAAAAATATTAGAGAATAGATATAATAAAATCATTCAAATATATATTTATGACATTGATTATAGAAATAAAATATCGAAACACTTTAAATAAAAAATTTTATAAGAATCGTAAAAAAAAAATGGATATTTCAATATCATGAATTGTTGATGAAATTTAATTATTATCGAAAGATATTTAATACAATTTAGCAAGTTTACTTTGCTTCTATCACCTTTTTATTTATCCTGCGTACGTTTACGTAGGAAAAATACGCAAAATACGAAAAGTACGTAGTTTGTTTTTTATGGTGGGCGTAAAAAGGGCGCACACGTGTAGCGCGACATACGTAAATTGCTGTTTACCTACGTATTTTATTTTATTATCAAGCATGATGTAGCATGTGGGAGTAGAGTAGGCAGTATTATCGTTAGATATGGCGCCTTTCTTCTAGTAAAATTCGATCGATGTGTTAGTAAATCTCGGTTCACGAAGCTCGGAAATTGCGGGGCAACCTTCGATATTTTCGCTCCTGACATTTTTCACACTTTTAAGCGAGTGTAGAGATAAAAAAATAATAAAACGCTGTTCCGCAATTAATATCTTCTCATGTGGATAATATCGTCTTCGAAAAAATTTTAATTTTACGTCTAAATATCAAGATATTTATAAATTAATAAAATTAATCAAATCTTTAGTAATTAAATTCAACAATATACTAAAAAATTTGTAGAGAAGAATATAATGTTACTTTTCCAAAAGACTGTACATCTAATCTTTAAACACTACAGGAACAACTTAGTTAGATTGCTTATAACTTTCATAAAAATAAATACATTGCAAACAAATTGTTTTTCAATTAAGACATTGACATAATGGCACCAAGCAAATGTATGTAGGTATCTTTATGAAAAAAAATTATCAGCAACAAAAATATTGAAAAAGTATTAAAAAAAGAAAAGTCGGGCGTACTATATAGATACAGATGTTAAAGATTAAAAATAAGTATTTGTCTATTGTCAATAAACATCAACAATGATCGTTTTCAGTAAAATGTTTATTTTGCAACTGTTGAGAATTTTCTTCGCTGTAATAGGACTATTCCTTTAGATTTAAAAGTATAACCAAATTAGCACAAAGAAAAGTTGCAAAATAAATATTCTGCTAAACGTGGCCATTGTGTCTAATTGCCTAGCTTTTCACGACAGTCTCATTGATTATTTTATAATTTGTTTCTCGTTAACCGGGCATCTCTTCGAAAAAGGTTGTTTATTTGATCGGTAGCATCTAATTTTCTAAGAATTACCGCAAGGATCTCTCCAGGGAAATCAATAGGATCACTCTTAAATCTTTTTTCATAGACCTTCCCTTTCGGTTGGAGCGCAGGATCGACTTCTCAAGTGACACCCATCGTGATATCCTGCGGTTTCTCGCACTTCATAGCGACTATTATTTCGTATGATATCTATAAAAGCAGGATGCCATTCGTTCGATCTCCATTCATCGCGCTGTCGATGAATGAAATCGAAAGAGGCACTTGGCCTTTGCATCTCAACGTCCTCCAATGCCGAGTTGAATCTCCTTTGCCACCCCCGAGAATTCCTGAACCATCTCTGTTCTATTCTCTCTTCGTCGAGCTGCATTTTATCATTATATACACTCGGAAGCTCAATGAGAATTCCCGGTGATGCGAAAAATTTAAATTTTATGTGGGCTTATTTTACCTATATCGCCGGGACTCTTTTAGGTTACAGGTACAGGTTACAATGGCAACGTTTCGAGCACTTGTGAATGAATTGCTTACTACGGTCCAGCATACGAATCAAGAAGAAGAGCCTAACCATCTGGTCAGTGTGACTTACTACGAGAATAATACAAACTCTCGGAGATCATTGAATTTAATGGTGATCCCAACGGGGCTCTGGGGTCTTTATGTCCAATTTGGGGTACTCCAAAAGAGATAGAGAAACCGTGCAAAAGAATGATCTAGACACGGACACATGTTTCAATGAAAAGTAGCATTCATTCGCCAGAAGTTTGGCCGTCGTCCTCTCGCCAGGATGAAGGCGGGGTCGATTATTGATTTCGTATTAGCGCCTGTAGACCGCGAGCGAGGGAATTTCTCGTAAATTTGCGTCGGGCCGGAACGGTGTATTTCTCTTCCCGCGTTTTCTTTTTTCTTCGCATTTATAGCTGCAACGGTACTCCACTGCCTCGTGCTACCGCCCGCACCCTTTACGGTCTGCGTATAAAAACCTTTTTTTAATGCTTTATTAATAACATAATAGAATGGCTGCGTAGATTGCGATGAAAGTCAATATTTCATACGCCATAAAATTCGATTGCTTACTGACCGAGACAGCGAGAAAATCTTTATGTGAATAGGAAATTTTTCGTGTAACGAATACATCGAAAAAATATCATAAGAAGATGCTTAAAATAAATCTAAATTTTTGAAAGATATAGAAAAATAAAAAATTTAAAAAGTCTCTTTACATCTTTTGACTTATTTATTTTTCAAATAAGGTCACGTTATATATTACGTATAGTCTATCTATATTTATTTTTCGATATGTGATAGTAAGATGATAGTATAAGATGATGAAAATTTATTATTTACTCAATTCATTACTTACTTATGAATATCGATTTCATATTAGAACTGTGTTCTTAATATTCCTTTTGCGACTTTGACTCTTTCGGTCCGTATCGCAAGAGGATAGATACAAGGATGTCAGGTGTCGCCGCATGAAAAATCGATTTCCTCATTTAATTTGTCATTACTGGCATGCGGTACAATTTATAACGGGTTATTACAAACGGGTTTCTCAAGACCATAATAAAACTAAAGTAAATGCGAAAATCGAGATAGCCAATGAATAGCTGACTCTTCCTGTTCAGCTTACTACCGAAAGATATTTTTTTGCAAATACAATTTCTATATTCAATGTCTTCTCTCTCTCTCTCTCTCTCTCTCTCTCTCTCTCTCTCTATATATATATATATATATATATATATATATATATATATATATATATGTGAGAATAGATTAATAATAAAACAGACTGAAAATGCAATTTATTAGAATCATTCTTGAAAAACGTTGCACATCGTTTATTGCAATTTAACGAATGAAAAGCAGTTCGCAACGTTTAATCCTTCAATTTCCGATCTGTCTCATCCCTATGAAGAAAAATACAGATTGCTTTCCACGTAGAGGAAAAAACAGTATCGCGTTTTATATCTTTCTAGGAGGCAATATACTGTCATTTGCCCTTTTTCTAACCGCCATCGATTTTTCGCTGTGTAAAAGGTGAACATCCATAATAAGCTTCTGTTTGAAAAAAAAAAATATTATTTGCGCTTTTTGTTTTCCCGGTATGTTATACACCATCTGAGATTCGCTCACATCGACGCAAAAAAAAAAACGTTCTCACTAAAGTGTAGCAACGATTTTATCGGGAATGCACTGTTTCCTTCCCTTCACGTGAGGAATTTCACGGGAGGTATCCCCGCAGGAGTTTCGCGAATCGATTTATTCGGCGGTAGAAAGGAGCGGGGTTCTTTTTGTCGCGCAGCAAGAATTTCTTTCGAGCATTCAAGCGTCGAGCGGACGCGAATCGAAAATGTATCGGAGGATCGTCATCATCAGGATAGAGAAGTTTCATCAATTTCCTTCGTCCTTTGTGACGGAGCCACTCGCCCCGTAAAACCACGATCAGTTGGACCGTCGTTAAAACTGATCCCCTTCTCTTTTCGTCTTCCTTTACCGTTGGAAATTGCATCACGTCCAGAAGCGTAAAACCAATCTGAAAGACGCAACATTGACGCCGATACGCCATGTCGCGTCGCGACGCCCTTTTACGAGTTAGCAGTTCACTTTTCATGCTTAATTGCCGGCTTTATATGTGAGATGCAACGTGCTGCGTGCATCTTGCCTCGATTAACAGCCAAGAGAATGAGTGTGAACTGACATAGACAAAAAGTAAGTGAGTGAGTTATAACATGAATTATTCTTGTATCTTTTATATCTATAAAAAACAATATATTGATAAAATATTATTGCGAGAAAATTTTAAATCTGCCATCCATTAGTACGATCAATCAATTTATCATTACAAAATAAATTCAAATGTAAAACAAACTGATACATTTTGCTAACGAAATTTTCATTATATCCATTAATCTTCTCGATTAAATTAGATAATAAATATCATTTTAATTTTTTCAAATTAAGTATCTTGATAATTAAATAATAAATTGAACTAATGTTATAATAAATTTATGTTCATTTATCTTTGAACATTTCAAATATATTTTTATTTATATTTTTTTTTTAGAAACAAAAAGTCTCTTTGCGCTTTCTGCAAAGCTAGACAAACGTAATTTACGGTATTACAGTACATAAAGAAACTCTGTAGTTCTTGTTAATCATGAATTTTCGTCGGATATAACTGCTGTTCAGCTTTTAAGCGAAATAATCTCTTGGTAAAATGCTACAGTATCCGCGAAAGAAATGATCCTCTTTAAAAATACCTTCAACTACTTTTTCTCTTATTCGTCGACTTATCCTCTCATTCGTAAACTGCACAGTACTTCGTCTTTTTTTGTTATAAATCTTCGTTTTTTTTTGTTATAAATCTCAAATAACGTTTATATGAATTTTCTGGTGCATGCATGATAAAATTTTCAATTGCTCTGTAGTTCTTTTTAAATATAAATATTGTCACAAATTTTAAAAAATATTATTTTACGTAATCAGCAATTAAAATATTGTTTAAAAGAAACAAATTTATTAAATTTTTGGGAATTTTGTTCCCTTTAAAACAGATATTAAATAACATTAATTAAAATTGAGTTGATTTTCCATTTCACGTGGAAAGAGAAACAAATTTTTACTTTTAATTAAATCTAATTTTGGGAATAAACTTTCTAACGTTTTGCGTTAGTGGACAAAACATTTCTATTAAAAAATAAAAATTTCTAAAAAAATTCTGTAAATTTGAAGTTTCGATAAAATTTATAAATTTATAATTTGACAAATATGTAATGTAAATATATATTTTACGAATTTGAAAATAAGAGGAAATAGATTAAGCACAGTATGTGAATTTTAACAAGAATATGTGAATGTTTAAATCAAAAGTTAAATTATTTCACAGTAAAGTCGTATATAAGTTCAGTTGTAAGTCCTCTTACAACAATAAATTTGCATAAATAAATTAAGTTAATGTCTAAGCTGAGAACGAAATTAAAAAACTAAAAGCCAGCTTATTAACCAGCTTATTATTTTTTCTTCTTCTTTTGCTCTCTTATGGATTTTCCATCTTGTACAAAAGGACAAAATATCACACTTTGTTTTCTTTACAAAGAAAAAGCTTCTTTGGGATTAGAAATTGGCACTATCAATGCTTTAAATATAATCTATGTCTTTACTTTTTACTTTAATTTGATTTTTATTTATCAAGAAATATTTATGCGTTTTAATTATTTAAAATTATTACATATAATTAAAATTTTTAATTAAAAATGTATAATTTCTTTATGTGAACGAATATTCTTTATACATATTTGGTAACAATAATTTCTTAGCTTACAGTTTGATTATTTATATCATTATTTGTATTATTTATAGTGATTAATAAGGCCAAGCCAAAAAGAAAAATTTACGCCAACAGTATGTACGTTTAAGGGCATGCTGAAGCGATGGCTGAACTTGATTGAAGTCGATAGTACAGACTTTTTTATAAATTCCAAATTCGATAAGTGTCATTTTTCAGTCATTTCTTATATTTACTATATATCGTTGTGTTTCAAACGCATTCATCTGTCCTTATTTAACTTGTTGCAACGTCATCTTTTGAAAGATCAAACACCTACTGTTAGACACAATTATTGCTTTGTTTACTATTTCGAGTCTTCGCATCATTTATATGGATGCCATTTGCAGATCGATATAAATCTTTCTTTTTAAGCTTTTAATCTTAGTTTCATAAACTCAATATTGTTTGTGCTTAATGCTGTGCTGTTGTTTGATCCATATAAGCTATACTTTTATATTAAGGAAACATCTACGTCAAGCGATAACTTTACGAGTTTAAAAAAATGTAAGTTTTAATTTTTTTTCAATTTTAATATAAAGTCTGCAGCATCATCAAATTTTGCGTCTACTTTAATCTTATTAAAGGATTTTTTATTCCGTTCAGTAAATTCGGAGATTTATATCGATCTGCAAAATCCCGACAATTTGGCCATACCAGCATCCCCTTAATTGCAATAATGTATTTTCTTACGCATCAATAATCGTGTCGGCTCTAATAAGCTTTTATTTACTTTATATTATTGCGAATTAAATGTATTTATATGATAATTAAATTTATTAATATCCATGTGAGAGTGCTTTTAAATTGGTGAACCAAAACAGGCGCAAGTGCATTAATACATTGTTAAATCTCATGACATTCGCAATAATGAATTGCAAGTATTTCTCATCACATGTGTTAATTACTAACTTCGTGGCTAATAATGATTTGTCGATACGCGCGCGCGCGAAAACAATGGCTTTTGCGCATTTTCGCACGTAATTGTAATTCTGCTCAACAATTACTTAAATTTTGCCCTAATTGCGAATTTCACGATTCATGATTCTATTATCTAATGTATAGTCAAGTGATTATTGTATTTATAATCGCACAATACAATAGCGTTAATTAAAATACGCATTTTCATAAAACAAAAACAAGTAGTGGGATACGATAGAACGAAAATTAAAAATTATATCAAAATATTTAACGTTATTATAAATAATTTATTTGCTTATTTACTCACATAATTTTTCATTTATTATTCACATAAAAATTCCGTAATGTACGCCATAAATAATGACAGTTTTATAATAACCAGAAATTATACGAATAAGAGAAACGGATAAGATAGAAGCAAATTTAAAGATCACAAGAAATATAAATTCATGATACACAAGAAGTTAAGTATATAGTATAAGTTTGATGAAATACGACGGAAGCAATGAAAAAGAACTGAAAAGAGGTAACCGTGAAGAGTGCATTTGCGATTAGCTTGTGAATTTCGTTTGATTTCACAAAGTTGTGTAGCTCCAAATACGTTCTCTTTAAACGACTGCATAAACGAGCTGCAATCATGTACGTATCTACACATGTCCGTGTAAGTTTTTACCTTTCTTTAGATTTCCCTCGTGTACGGTCGATTGCATCAACAGCGGCGATACACTCGAGGAAACATTTACGATTCGCGACGAGCGCTCTCTTCGAGGAGAGGCGTGAAATCCTTCGTGCTTTTCGAAGATCCTCGAGAGATCCACCATGTCAAATCCTGATGGAGGGCTCCATAGCGCATCCGACAAATAGTTTGGTTCTAACGCGAGAAATAGGCGTGGAAACGAGACAGCTGCCAAAGACTTTCGCCGACTTTTGCGGATTCGCGGAGTTCAAGCAAACTTTTCGAATAGTCGCGATTTATACCGTGAAGTTACGATACGACATCTTGCCATTTTCATGTACATTGAAAAAAAGAGTCTATCCTAGTATCTATTAAATGTTATCAATTAAATAATTTCAATCAAATTTCAGTTAATATAATCAAAAATAATATTATTTTTTATTATATTAATCAAACATCTAATTGAAATTAAATCACTCAATATTTGACAACTATCTTATCAACTTAGCAGATTCTTTTTTTTCAGTGTAAAAAAATCTGAAATGTCTCTTTAAAAATATAATAAAAAAATCAAATTAAATAATTAAATTAAGTAATTTTTAATTATTCTATAAGTCATCATCGAATATCGTAATAAATTCATATATATAATTTTTATTGACGATTTGATAACTGCTAAGAAATTCTTTTTAAAAATATATGATTAATAATAAAGTTGAAAAATGCATTTACTCAAGGATGGTACTTGAGAAAGTATATAATATATATACTTCGCGATCTGTCCTACTTGTTTGAGAATCCAGCAAACTTTTATTGCGCTCACATTTACCATCGACAAAATAAAATTGGGAGTAGCTTATCTTTTACATTATAATTTCCTGCAACGATCGCGAGAACGTTTGCTCCATCTTCGGCCATTGATGATAAAAATCAATCCTGAAAATCAAATCGATCGATTTTCTTATATGGGCAAACTTGTTTTCATTTTAAAGTACGAGATTCACCCTCGATCCAGCCAATTTGTCTACCGAGACAGTGGAGCGCCGACAAAGCCGACATGTTAGGGGCAGAAAGTCTCACATTGTGGTGAAACATACCACGCGAGTTCGAAAGGCATACTGACGGAGGAAGAATATTGAATTGAAGAAATTTGGAGGCGCAGCGAAAATTTCCGAATAGCTCGATAGTTTCGCTGGTCGGGTACGCAGACACCTGGTGGCTACCTGAATACCGTGTGAGGCGTGACGTAATTTATCCAGTGGCCAGTCACGAGCGGTAACCCCTCTTGACCTGGCCTTCTTCTTCATTAATGCGGACGCGCTCTCTGACAAATTGTTGGATTCTAGGGCAGGCAGAAAAATCGAGCCCAAGATTGGGAAACTGATCGAATTAAAGCTCTCGAAGATCTTGATATGATAAATCTAATTCTAAATTAAAGACAAATATATTAGAATTTTTTAAATTGTTTTGATAGATTACTACTTGAATGACTAATAAAAGAAATAAATTAAGTTTATAGCTTATAAAATTCATTTTAAGAAACAATATTATAAATTCCATTAATAAATAATAATAATAATATATTAATTAATAACTAATCAAAGTAATCTAAATTTTTCTAAAACATAATTCTTAATTCGTAAAAAAGATTATCAAAACTGTTTACTATTTCATATAAATAATCTTTTCATATTAAATTAAGAATAATTTTAAAAAGTATTTTCTGTTTATAATTTGCAATAAGATAAAGTGACGATACTTAATCATCGAAGACAAGGATCATTTGGCTTCATTCCTGAAAGGAAAAAGTACTGATGACTTTCACGCTTTAGCTCTAGGATAAAAATTTGTCGTTGGTGTCGCTGATGCCACGACA
>Ga0157363_1003654_pt1 | contig 13948 bp, 6 predicted proteins | sample AttsexASBM1_FD_111477 | JGI IMG/M metagenome (GOLD analysis project Ga0157363, IMG submission 111477) | Fungus gardens microbial communities from leaf cutter ant in Ribeirão Preto, State of São Paulo, Brazil - Atta sexdens ASBM1 | ecosystem: Host-associated > Fungi > Mycelium > Unclassified ...
CGGCAAGATATATGAGAGAGTAGATTGAATCGTGTATTGAGCAACGATAAATCCGAAAGGCGCGCGCGCGCGTGTGTGTGTGTGTGTGTGTGTGTGTGTGTGTGTGTGTGTGTGTGTGTGTGTGTGTGTGCGCGCGCGCGCGCGCGTATGTGCACGTGTATATATGTTTTTCCAACTCTATAGACTCTCTTGCGTTTAATCGCGTCCTGCCCGTGAAGGAGGGGGAGACGCATGATATTTATACAGTTGCGTTACATTCACGCGTGCGGAATTATCGACCAAATAGAAACACGGTGACAGCCATCTCAGCGACATAGATTGAACGTACAATGGCATAGGAAGGAGAGGGAGATGTATTGCTCGATACAGATCCGAATGCAGTGACCCAATCATACGTTCAACATGGCACATTCATGAAATAATTTCCGCCTCTTTGACCGGAATATTAGTAGGCTGATATTCAATGGCGTATGCTCATAACTTTAATACGCATTTCATTCAATACGCGTATCGAGAATAATAAAATTCACCCATACCAAGTTAGATTGGTAACTTAATTAAGCTTGACATAAACTTAACTGGACGAAACATCGTCGAGTATACTAAATATAATTTCCGGGAATCGATCACATTACACAGACTTGTTTAATTTTCCATTTGTATGCAAAATGTACAAGTTTGGTCACGAGTCCAATGTAACTGATGTATTTCATAATGGCTTTTATATATTGCTCATTTTAATCTGACTTTAATTGCTTGTCTCATCAATCCACTCTTTACTCTTATTATACGCCCATAGATAAGACATCTGCGCGGTAATTTGATAACTTCGGAAAGACGAACCGGTATTGATATTAGTTATAGAGTAGCTTTTAGACAGGAACATTATCCATCTGGCCTTATTTTCGCTCGATTATTACTTTCACGACGGAATTAATATTGCAACGAAAAGGGATGAAACACCGAAAGAATAAAAATTATTTTGTAAAGAGATAGACTACAAATTTCTTTCTTTTGTGACGCGTGGATGATTACCAAGATTCTAAGTGTAGCTATGCAGGTGAGCGCGCCAAGAACGTTTTATGCTTTTCCGTATTCCCTTGATTCCATTGCTCTCATCTCCTCTTTTTTTTTTGTCGTTTCTTTATTCCCGACCCCAACTAGATTTTTTTTCTTTTTTTTAATTCTCTTTCCACGTCGGCAGCGCGCTTTCAAAGAAATATCAATTTGTTGAATTATTACGCTCAAAAGCGACGACCTCGCTGTCTTTCAGATTTTATGCACGCACATTCGCGAAATGTATCTCTGTGTGTAATCAATTTCGAGATATATGTTTCGAGATATATATTTCGAATTAACTGTTCAAATATTTTATATAATTAAAAGCTAATGTATAAGTGTTCATGTTTACAAAATCGTTATTTTATGCATATGTGCCCTAGAGTGAACGTGTTCTAATTCCTCACGCTATATAATAATATAATAATTGCAGAATGTAATATATTTATGTACACTATATGTTACACACGCACATATATAATGCATGAAGCAAGATTACTTTTTTCATGAAATTGTAGGAAAAAAAAAATGTAATACTAAATAAGATGAGTATGACAACAATGGAAAGCTATAGATAACTAGACTGTTAGATCGAGTTGAAATCAATAAAAGCGCATAAAAATTTGCCGCACTGCTCGATCACTCTATTAGTTTTGACGTTATCGTAACGCGATCGATCTTGTCGAGGAGTTCTCCGCGGCATTTTTTAATTCACGAATTAACAGCGGTACCGATTATACGATCCATTTACGTTCCGTTTTCACGTCGACAAAAGCGGCGGGGTTATTTCCGGAGGTGCGACCCATTTTCCACCTCTTCCTTCTTCGGAGGTACGGCGGCGTTGTGACTTCGGAATATTATCATTGGACTATACCATCGCTTCCATTATCTACCGAGCTACAACTACTCGAAGCTGGCCGTACCATTAAACTACGGAGGTCAATTTGTCCCCGTGCGCCACTCGACCTTGTATTACGTTCGGCTTACAGTTGGAGAATAACGCCGTCCGGAATCTAATCTCTTCGTTCATGCGTATGATTACGCTAAATTGTATTAACCTTTCATTAACACGACGAGGTGTGATGACTTTAAAACATTTACTTAAAAGATATGATTATTTAACGACTCGTAGTAATAAAGTATTAAATTGAAGTCCATTAACACTAGAATCGCCAATGGTGCTATTTGGTTTCGCTAATTATTTCAATTTTTTCTTTTTTGTATTAGATATACAGTACAGAATATTGAAAATGTGTGTGTGACTATAAATATAAACATATAATTTTATATAACGATACAAATAATATTAATATAACTTTTCACTAATCGAAAATAAAAATAGGAAATTACCAAATTGGCAGTTTCAACGGGTTACCACTGGTGTGGTAGTGGCTAGTTTTAAATTTATATTAACTTCACGAAGTAAATATTTATTAATGAAATCTATAAACAATTTTGGTATGTATAAAAATACATATCAATATATGAAAAATGATATTTAAAACGCTTCACTATAAAGGAGACAAATCTGAGAAAAATATGTTTCCTACTTTGCTCATCTCTAATCACTTTTATTTATAATAGCATCGCTCCTAACGTCGTTTACAACGACGTTTGATCTTTATTAATTTTATAGAATAATGCACGTTACACGTGAGCGTGCCTCAGTCTCGGGAGGGTGAGAAAAGGATAAAAGGCTCGTGGAAAAGAGGTAGAAAACGACCTAACTCGTTCCTCTCTGTGGTCTGTTTTAATTTTCCGCGCTTTGCCTCTGAACCGTTCAACTCTTTACAACCTGCTTCACTGCCTACCCACTTTCTTGTCCTCTTTCCCATTTCCGCAGCGATCAAAGGACCACGATTCCCGTATCTATGAAGAAATCGACCGCGCATCGATACGTTCGATACTTCAACCGACGATGATTACGTGCGAGAGTTGCAGAAACGAAGCGTCAGAAACACGCTTATTACTCAACGCTACATCAATTTATGTGCCGTAGTTTCATCAAATAAGAAGAAAATGACAAGTAAAATAAAAGTTTGAACGTTCATTTTATAGTTACGCAATGACCAAGGTATATTAAGTGCTAATAAGTGGGTAGCAATTTAACGCGTTCGTGAGAATGGTATAATTTGTATTGTAACACGCTTGCATGGATTTAATGTGCATCGCGATCATTAATCTTGAATTGGACGTAATGCACGTGATTGAATTCAATCTACTCGGATCTATATTATTTATATGATGGATTAATTTGATTTCATTTTTACATTCGCATGACGATTCTATGACTACGTACAATAAGAAAAAGAATTAAGAGAAAAAATAGAGGTATCTCTATTATTTCCTATTAATTTTCATAAATTGCATACTTGGGTAATATATCAAGTACTAAATGATCAAGTAATCAAATAATAAATATTCTTACTTATTATATTGTCTATATACATATATTCAAAATTACATTTAATACTTTACATTAAATATCGTTTCAACTAAATATAATTTCAACTAATATAATTAATTTTAACTAATTTTAATATAATTCATTAATTACAAGATAATTAATTTAAAAAAATTTTGCTCTGCCATGAAATATTTATTCAATTGTATCATTTAACTGACGTAAAGTTAAATTACTTAATAAGTATAAATGTGTTATAAAAGATTACAATAAAATCGGCGCGTTAATAAAAATAAATACAATTAATAATTATTGCGTTTTTTGTTAAATCAATTAGTTGAAACATGATATATAACTGTAATATTTTTAATTCTTGTTTTATTTATGCTTGATATGTCCATGTTGCAAAATTTTTCTAAATATTACGGTTATAAAAAATGAATCGACAAATGTATCATTTTTAATCCTGAAAGGAGGGTATTTAATATTGAAAAGTCAAAATCGCAAACCTTGCATAAATATATATATTGGGGATTGAAAAAAAAGAAAATAAAATATTTTAAATATTGACATTTTCTTTAAATTGACTTCTATAAATATGAATACATTTTCATTTCATACAAATACTTAAAAATTCAATCAACTATAATTATGCTTGATATTAAAATTATTCAAATAATATTATTAATAAACTATGCTTTATCTCACAATATCCTTAATTCCATCTTATAAATTGTTTTAAAAAATGTATTGTTGTACAGCAAGTAATTTTTTTTATTAAAAAAGTACAGATATTAATATTTTAAGATTTGAAAATAATATCTCTTTTGCAAAATTTACAGTAATACTGTTTATTAATTTTTACTAATTAGCTACTACGTGAAATTTTCTCTATCATTTTTATTATTTGTTTGCGAGATTGCCTATAAATTTCAAATATCTGATCTGCCAATTATTCTGCTATATAAGGAGATACCGAAGTGTCAATAAATAATTCATCGGTATGAGTTCTGTTCTATAAGCTTCGTACGCGTGCATTCTCGTACGCACAATAAATCGAGGTGAATAATTACAGGAATACTTAATACTTTAGAATTAAGTATAGATCGTAATCTATAAATTGTAATCCATCCATTTTGAGTTAATAAATCTAGAAGAATAAAATATTTATTTATATCTTCGCAACTTAATATGCATACATTTACATAGAAATTATATAGAAATTACGCACATTTTACAGATAATTTCTATTTTCACAGATCTATTATCTCAATTTCAAATGAAAACTAATTTGTCACTCACCGATACGATGCGCAACAGCGGAATTGTAAATTACGTTGCAAACTATGCGTTTAACTGTAACAGCAAAGACAGCATATAAATTAATAATTACACAATGATTAAGTAACTAACATTTAAGAAGTAATTATTGAATGTACTGAAATCTTTTTGTTTTTTCAAATAACTAAAATAACTATAATTAAAAAAAATGTGTTTTTAGCATACGTTTGCAAATTTCAAAAGATAAAAGTCTTTTCCTTTAATTCTTATTTTAAATATTGAATATATAAACGATCTAAATAAATGATTAGGTGATAAATGATTAGTATCACGATAGCTAAATAATACATATGCATAAAATAAATTATTCATATTTGGTTGCTTCGTCGACACCTGATGCTTCTCAGGCTTCGTCATTCTCTTAGATTCTCTTTTATTGCATTTGTGCATCACATACTCGCGAAATATTATCAATTAAGGACCGTGCATTAATTATACAGCAAATTAAGTTTCCGAATATTAATTATATATCGTATTTCACGACGAAAGAACAAGATTATATAAAAAGAGAAGTTGCACAAAGCTACAGTGTTCATTTGATATTTATGATTTGATATTTATATATTCATTTGATATTTATTTTGGATTATGTTTAGATTCTCACCAGAGTGACACCCAAGTTATTATCCTTGTTATTTACCGAATGTTAAACATGACACTCAGAGAACACCCGGGTTAGAATCCGAACACGCCTTTGGAAATTAACGCAATGTATGAATTTCAAGGTGAAAGCAATCAGAAAATGGCACAATCAATCTCATCTGTACCTGTCGCTAAAAAAATTATATGCTCTCGCGATTGTTGAAGTGATTATTATTTCGTGTTGCGAGCTAAGTGAATAAATGTAAGAATTTAAAATTAAAGATAAAACACCAAGTGAATCAATTGATTGTTGAGAATGCGTCTTACATTACCGATGTATAAACGCTGAATTTATATTACATGGATAAATGTTATATTACGAGAATAATTACGACTATTTCGATTCGGAGTTAATTCATATTTCAAATTTATTAACCGCATATACTGACTGCTACTGTTAAGTTTGCAGCAAGTTGTTCCAGGGATCACGTTCTTCTCCGAGTATTTGTTACAACGCGACATCTCGAAAGGTAATAAGTGTAATAACATTATGGCGCTAGCTGCTGGCTCGAATCTTGCCGCGCGAACATAAACACAACCTTGAAATACAATTACACGCCATACGCTGCCGAGCGGTTCTGTAACGGATTACCAAAATATTTAACATATTTACCGAGTAAATTATGAACGTTGATCGGGCGGACTGGTTATAGATTATTCGTAACGAATTGTGTTTCGCAATCGAGAGGTAACGTAATGATTCCGCGGAAGGATTCGCGCTGCTCGTTCGATTCTTGTAATTTGAATGTAAGATGAAAGTTTATACCTTGGAATGTACATATTCGACAATAGCATGGATTTTTATAATAAAACGAGCGTCGAAATTGATTATGAGATCCACGTGCTAATGAATTTATCACCGCCTCGAAATACGTGTAATGTTGCGCTACATGAAAAATTATTTTGCTGAAGTATGTAAATTTAGTTAGATAAAGATCTAAAATTAATTGTGTTGGTACTATCCAGAGACTACTATCAAAATAATTATGTAAGCTCAAATTGATTACTAAAATGTTAAAACTTTTTGCAACATTACCCATCATGTTTGAATTTCCTACGTAATTATTTTAATGGTTCAACAAAATTATTTTTAAACCTGTATCTATCTAAATTTGTAAATATAAAATCATTTTTTTATATGAAATAAATTATTGACAATTATTTAGTTGCGTAGAATGTTATTGACATATATAAGGAAATTTATAACAAAAGATCGCATATTTGGAGTTGATTATTTTGAACTTGTTAATTGAATATATCTACTAACAATTATTAAATTCATAGCGAACATTTGTAAGGAAAGATCGCGTTCTTCCTGAAGTACTTGTCGCTACAGCAATTTAGGGACAATAAACATTATAATCTCATCGCTGTCTCTCGGTTCAAGTTCAGCCGCGCAAAGGTAAACAACTGTCTGTGAAACAACGACGCGTCATACGCCGCTGAGCACTTTGACAGCTGTTATAATATTTAACGTATTTACAAAATAAATCGTGAATACATTAATTGCGTGAATCGATTGTACACGGACAGAATTTTTTCTTAGAATTTACCCTGAAAATATGATAATCGTAGGACAACATTATATTTTGAAGAATTTTAATGTAAATCTCTCTTATTAATAAAACTATAATAAAGTATAAAATAAGTTCGATTAATTTTATTGAAGTACGCAGTAAAAATCTTTAAAATATTGTATTGCATTACCATGTTTTCAGGGTAAATTTTAAAAGAAAATCCTCTCCACATAGATATTTATTCGTAAAAGACGATCGCATTTCGCAAGAAATAATGCGATGATTTATGGGACAGTTTGTATCGCTTTGCTCAAGTATTATTGTTTGAATATAAGAATATAAAAATATAAAAAATCTATATGCAATGTTCCTATAATTTATATTATATTTTATAACATTTATATTATATTTTATAACGAATCTCAAATGACGAAATCACAAAAAATGTGAAATTTATAATGTCAAATTGTAATTTGAATTATTTTTAATCATTTCTGTAAGTCGCCATTGCTCCTCTATTTAATGTTTTCAATTTACTTAAAACAATGAAGTTAAATAATTTAATTCAAGAGAAAATATATGAAATTTGACTCGTTTTTCACTAAAACGCAATACGTTAATATGTACATTACTTACTTTGAAACTAATCATAAAAATGAATTAATTTACATTTTTCACACATTGAAAGTTAAACATATAATAACAAAATGTTATTTAATTCAAAGGATTGGGTTATTGCTCCATTTATATCTGTGGAGTGAATTTATTCCATCGCTTTGAAATATTTAACGCGTTTTGAAATGAATTGTGACAATTATCTAATAGCGAGACGGTACTGACAAATTATTCGTAAGGAAAGATCGTGCATTTAGTATTTCGCTGTACCTGCCACATATCACGTCTCGCAGGATAATGAAACAACAGTATACACGAAGCGGCTCTCGCGTCTCCGCTCAAATCTCGCGCTTAACCATAAACAAGGTGATTCAGTCTATGCAACGGTAAGCCTATATACCGCACGAGCAAACACGAATTATTGCTCAGCTCGCAATTGTTCCCAAAATAATTGTCGATTGTCAGTATTGAGATTTGAAATTGATTGACTCTCGCAATTAGATCAAGTTTATAATCGAAGCTCTTTTAAAGTAAATACTTAATTTCTCAAAACTGGCATTGGCACGGGATACGGTAATCATAAATTTCGTTGTGACATTTACAGGCAATTATTACTTCTTCGACGATATATCTCGTTCGGATATATCTCGCTTCGCGTGTTGAATTTTCCGCTTAATTAAACGTAATTTGCCGCATCATTGTCAGATCGAGCAGGGAGTAATTCACGAATCATTGAATTATAGGATTCAAGTTACAGAAAGCCTTGATAATTAACAATTATTCGTTTATTAATAATAGCTATGTTTCTCGCGAGATTTATGTGTTCCGTATTTATTACGTGTGCAATACTGAATTTCAATTGTATATTTTCGGATGATCCCATCGAGCGTAATAAAATACCACGCGTGATTAACTTCGGGAATGTCGTGGAAAGATCCATACGATTGTCATATTCTATAATGATTAATGCACAATCGTAATTAACGGTATTTTCGCAAGCGAGTGCAATAAAATCTGAGAGGAGAAGAAAGCCTAAAAAGTATTAGGCAATAATGGAATAAAAAATTATTCACTTTTTTATATATTAATACCAATTCTTTTCTTCTCCTTCGGATATTATTATTTATTTAAATTACTTTTAGTACATTTTAAATAAAAATAGAAATCAATTTTTATTTATTTGTCAAATCCTATAAAAAACTTTTGAGATAAATTTGTTAAACAAAAAAATATATCGATACTGTTATTGTATTAAATATTTCCTACTTTAAAAAAAAAAGCGAGTAGAGAATTCAATCCGCGTAAAATTATTCTTGAAATGTTATTATTTTACATGCTATAATATTTTTTATGTACATATATATGTCATAAATTTATTAAATTTAATAAATTTAAACATCACACGGCTCTCGTTATTCGATGCTCGTTTTTCGCGATGTACAGTATTCGCTGCATTTTTTATTTTTAGTTGCAACTATTTCAGTTCCACGACAAGATTCAGCAGAAAAATAGCAGTACGAATTACTCCGCAATCAGTATTTCTCAAAAAGCGATCATTCCTTACGAATGAGTAATTAGTACCAGTTTGTGTGCGATCAATTAACATTCGTGATTTACTCGGTAATACGTTAAATATATTCGTAATAGCTGTTACAGAGCGCTCGACAGTCAACGGTGCATCGTTGTTTTGCTTTGTTTACGTTCGCGCGAGGCGTGATTCCAGTCGTGCAGCAAGCAACGGCAATAGCGGAATCTTGTTTTCTCTCAAGACGTAATCGCGACAAGTACTCACAGAGACGTCGAACGGTCTTTTCGCAAATAATTTCTGAGTATCATTCTGTATGATTATATATCTCGCGACTGGTGTATAGCTCGCGTTATTCAACTATCGTTTTTCGTAATCAATCAATTTCATGCTATTTCCGTGTAAAATTATATGCAGAAGAATAGATAGCGCATTCTTTGATCTTTGTATCTGTGTTCCGTTATATACTGAGAAAAAGATATTTAAAAATTTATTTGTGTGAGAAATATATTAATTATTTCGTTGGAATAAATTTTTATTGAAATATGGCGAAATAAAATTTTATTTCTAGCCATCTGTTTCATTTTTTTATAATTAATGAGATATGTTTCACAGAAATGTATATTCTGTTATCACAATAAAATTTTTCGATAAGTAATAAATATTAAAGGAAACGTAATAAATAGCATTTGCTTTGCTTCGACATTTTTCTTTCAGTACAGAAAGAATTGAGTCAAACAGAATTCCATTTGTGAATTGAGCATATCAGTTCCTCTTTTCGATTCTATCAGCATCTATTTTCAACTCGATACTTTAGAAAGAGAGAGATTTGTTTCAAATTACCTTACGCTTCGGCTTCGGCGTTTCTTATATATTAATAATGTAAGACGAATATTTTTGAGAATCAATCGATTTAATTCACGCAAGTTTATCTTTAATCTTTTATCTCCTACATTCACTTAGTTCGCAATCACAGTTGCCACCTCTCCTATTTTTAGCCGGATATTCTGGCTTTTTGATTAAATTTCCAGCTCTCCAGCGAGCAAAAAAATTTCCGTGCTCAAAATTTTGATATCCTTTTTTAAGTATATACATTGATTTTTCTTGAAAAGAATTCTTCAACAGGGAAGTTCAATTTATAATGATTTCTTTTTTAGAAACTACAATTTTGATATTACAAATTTGATAATAGCAATCTCTAGCAAGATTTTGGCAATCTCTATATTTGATGACCTAGTCTTTTTTTTAAAGAGAGCACTTCGAGATAGTTTCAGTTTCGGCAATTTCGGCAATTCTGGCAATTTCGGTAGTAGTTATCGATCTCCAGCTGCATGGTGGTCAATCTTCGAATACTAGGCGAAAGGTAGCAGCCGTGCTTGCAATACGAGATAATAATTGCATTGTAAATTGCATTGTAAGAGCATTGTTTTTTTTAACAACAACAATGTAGTATCATTAAGTAATATAAAGTTGACCGATTTTTCGATTATCTTGAACTTCATACATCATTAATTTCCGAGACATCGCAGATATCGAATCTACAGTTTTCTTATTATACTTTTCTTCTTTTATCTTGCATCGTGAAATGTGACATACGATTAACATCGGGAGTGTCGTTTTATTCTGTTGTATAATTACTGCATCATTATAATTGACAGTGTTTCCGCGAGTGAGCAATGAGAAATCTGAAAAGATAAGGAGACTTGAAGAAAGAGTCACCGGATGGAGCAACCTTAAGGTGAATAATTTTTTATACATGTAATTTCTTATCTTGCGATACTATGACTTGTTTATATAACCTCTATTTGAATAGTTTTTATTTGGATAATTTAATCATGTATTATTACAGAACACACTTCCATCTTTTGAAATCTTATAAAAGCTTAAGAAAAAATTAAAAATTAAAAAGAATATTTTTTTGAAAAACTGTCATTATTTTAATAACTATTTGATGAAATAAACAAAGAATGCGTGCAATAACCATTTATTTATTCATTTAAAGTTTAAATATCAGTACTTTCTTAGGAAGGAAATAACGCCGTTATTTGTATTGTTATTTTTTATAATGCAATTTGCTAATAACGTTACAATTTTTTATAGCGGTAACGAGAATTAATTAAAAAAAGTCAAAGCTGATCAGTTGGCAGTCACTTTGGAAAAATAACTTATTTATTGAAAATAAAAGTAACTCGTTATTTGTAACGAATTTAACTTAAAGGTACAAATAATATTTTTTTTAATAACACGTAATAATAACACGTAATAATAACAAGTTACTTTTCAAAAGTAATTTTCTTAAACGTAGCTTTTAATTAGCTTTTACCGTCATAAAAATTGCAACGTCATTACTAAATTGTTATTATGAAAAGTAACGATAAAAGTAGCGACGTTACTTACTTCCCATCCCTAGACTTATAATTGAGTGCTATTATAACTTGTATGTTATCTTTATGTTACAGTTCAACGTAGTTTGCAACGCAATCTACAACTCCGCTGCTGTGCATCGTATCGGTGAATATTATATTATCTTTTATCTTAATTTAAGGCAATGGATCAAATATAGAACAGACGTACATAGATACTCGTATATGTATTGGGTTGAGAAAGAGCAGAAGAAAAATAAATATAATATCTCGTAGATCCATTGTCTTCAAATGGATGGGCTAATGCAAGTATAAATTTATATAATCATCAATCAATTTGTTGCGCGTATAACGATACAATAGAAAGGCAGTTATGAACAGTTATAAACAGTTTATTATCGATGCATCGTTTACTAATTTCATCATTTATCGAGATATATTTTGCTATATCGTGCAATAGGATATTAATTATGGGATTATCTCATAATTTGTAAAACAAGCTCTCAAATATTTAAAAGAATAAGAAATTATAAATAAAATGCTCAATCGCATTTATTCTAATAACTCATCACATTTATCACATTAGATAGTCAATTATTTAACAAATGCATAACTTCTAATATAACTTATACAATTTAATATTAAATAACTTATTCGATTTATAAATCAAAAGCTGTCATCTTGACATTTTTGTAATAAGATTTCTAATTTTAATTAATCTTTAAAAGATTTGAAAATAATTGATAAGCGCGGGACTTTTAATATAATACATAAGATTTGAGAGAGAAAAAAATCTTATTTATTATACATCATCGCGAGCACCATTCGCAAGGAACTGTAAAAACAATTGGAACACGAGCACTTTCGACCGCACATTCTGATGGTGGAACTATCGACGTGCATATACTCCAATGCACTTCGCGCCATTTGGTCGAGGGACCGTTTCTCGGGCCGTAAAGCAGAAGGAACCGAAAGCATATTGAGGGCTCGTTAGGAGAATCGCTGTAGTGTCGTCGAGTACTCGTACGACGTACGACGACGATCAATCACAATTTTCCACATTTCTCTCGTCGATGCGCGGTCGTGAACGTAGGCACGTTCTGGTCCGGAAACTAAGGAGGTCGTTGAACCATTTTCCACGACGCGCTACATCCAAAAATACATGAGAATTGGAGTGAAGCGGCCCGTAGCCCGTGCGCTTAGAAACGTAAACGGACGACGTGAAGAGATAAAGGGACTGCAGCAAGATCACAGAAGGCTGCGGAGGATTGGAGAGGAGAAACGAGGTAGAAAAGGGATATATGCTGTTAAAGAGAAATGCGGACAGGAAGAGAGGGAGAGAAGCGACGAAGATGGAGAAGTAGTATTCCGTTGACAATGGGATGAACGGGGGTGTATGGGTCGTAAGGGAGACATGGCAAAATTTGGAAGCGAGAGAAAGAGGGAGATAGGAAGTGGAAGACATAAGCGAGAGAAGAACGGGGAAGAAAGAATACAATGCCAGAGCGAGAGAAGACCCGGGTGACAAACAGTAGACCATAGTCAGCCAGCGGAGCGATGCTACTGGATGAATAAATATCGGGATGTAACTTCTCTCTCTCTCTCTCTCTCTCTCTCTCTCTCTCTTTGTTGGAACGAGGAATTACTCTTGTCTCATCTATTCTCTCTACGCAGTTATTACAGGCAGCGTGTGTTGCTACTTTTGGATAAAAATCAGAATGACGCAAAGAGGAATGGCTTAAAAGTTCTGATCAGAAAAGAAGGATCAATCGACAACATGCGAATATAGTTAGCGCTCGGGTTTCGCGTTTATATTCAATGCCGTTGGTTATTCTGAACAAACCAATGACCGAAGTTTAAGACTTCGTTTGCTGAAAAGTAAAATTCTTTCTTTTTTTTTTCGCTAATTAGGACCTCTAAACCCTGCGCGTTAATAATTCAGCGAAACGTGGAATATTATTATACAATATCCTTTTCTTTGTGCAATTTCATACAAATATTTTTCCATTCGGGATTTTTTTCATTTAAAAATGCGAAAATAACCTCGTGTGTTAATTTGCGAGAATATATTTTCAAACTCATTATTCGGGATGCATTCTAGTTTTTTTTTTTTTAGAATATATATTATTTTCTCGTTAACAATATAACAAATATAGTGAGATATTTTTAATGCATATGTTTGCAAATTATAAATCTCATTTTAGAAAATTTAAATCTGATTTGAAAATCTTGAAGAAAAAAGTATTTATTGTTTCTTTAATTAATAAATCTTATTATAGATAGTAATATTATATAGTAAAATAATTCGTAAATTGTTAAATATAAGATCACTGTCTGGAAGCAATTTCAAAAGTACTTCTTTAAAGCTTTCCTCAAACGTCTGTGCATAGCAGAACAGTTTCTTTCAAGCTATTGTTAGAAAGTCAGCAAAGAATTAAAGAAGGACCTTTACTTTGCAAAATGCAAAAAGAATTTTATATTC
>Ga0157363_1003655_pt1 | contig 13945 bp, 2 predicted proteins | sample AttsexASBM1_FD_111477 | JGI IMG/M metagenome (GOLD analysis project Ga0157363, IMG submission 111477) | Fungus gardens microbial communities from leaf cutter ant in Ribeirão Preto, State of São Paulo, Brazil - Atta sexdens ASBM1 | ecosystem: Host-associated > Fungi > Mycelium > Unclassified ...
CTTCCTCCTCCTCCTCCTCTCTCTCTCTCTCTCTCTCTCTCTCTCTCTTCATTTACAAATATATATAAGAATCAAATATATATCAGAATCTAGTTATTTCTATTTTGCTTATTAATTTTAGATTAGATTAATTTCACTTGTTCTGAAATGTTTATCATTATACTATTCTTAAAAAAAAAAAAAATATATATATATATATATATATGAAAGTGTGTAGATATGAAAGTATATAATGTGTAAATGATCGCAGTGTACTAAACTCGGATGTGTAAGCTCGTTAAGTCCAAATAAATGACTGTATGGATTCATTACATTCCTGTGAGATTTTGTTGAGATTTACACGAAGCCGCCAGAGGCAACCTTCAATGACTTGTTCATCAACATTTACATCAACATCTCTAATTTATGCGAAGGCGCTAGAGCGCAGGTACTTTTTGAAAATGAGCATCGAGGCACTTGACTTTTTTTAATGGCAATAAGATATGCACGCAATGTGTTCTCTGATGCGCGTCAGCACGTTCGCGCATATCGAGCGTTTCGCTTCGGTTTCGAAGGAGATCTGCGTTCACTCAGGCGAGAAAACTTCTCCTTGGCATCGAGAGTAAAAACAAAATCGCGCGATTAAGACAAGCAAGCGAGATACCGTGAAAGTATATTAAGACTGTAGTGAAATTTTTTTCGGATGCAGGATTAAATTGATTGTTGATTAAATTAATTGTTTTCTTGGAAAATCTGCAATGCTTAACTTGTAGTTATGTATGTTTCAATAAGCATATACTATAAATATAAAACTTTCAATATTATATCTGTATATCACTATTCAATAGTTATTAATATCATCAAAATTAAAAAGATAAAAATATTGAAATTAAAAAAAATTAAAAGTTATAAGTTGATTATAACTTATAGTTGATTTTAAAGAATGCTTATTCGTCATGTTTTACGTGAAATATTATTGAAAACGAGATCTGGTAATGATATGTAATTTTTTAAAGCAGCAAAAAAAATTTCACGATTTTACTCGATTCGTGCCAATGTTCCTGAGCGCGTCGTCGTCATTTGATCATTACAACATCGTTACTTTACGGTAGCTCCTAAATAAGATGAAATACAATTAATTTCTCATATTACATTTTGTTTTGCCAATAAACTCATTTATTCTTATATTACGTTTAATATTTTTAGAATTCAGACATAAAATCGATGTTTTCTGACTATTCTGTTAATGGAATTTTTTATAGATGAAAGATAAATTTATTTTTAGAAGAGAATATTTTTTTGTGCAAATAAAATTGTAAATCCAATGATATAGATAAAAAATTCAGAAGCTATGTAAAAGAACTCTATAATTTTTTCGTTATAAACTACAAATCTCCTAAATTATGCATTTACTTTATATATATATATATATATAAAAGTTATATACTATTAATCGATTATCGTCTTATACGATATCAAATAGATATCATGATATCGAACCTAATATTAACTGCATTTAACAGAGAACACTGGTTCTTGGTTTCTTCAAAACAAATTCAATTCGTAATTCATTTGCGTAATTTTAATAACAAGTTCCAAGGACTCGTTAGATCGATGAATGTTGAATCCGGTTTGACCACCAGCGTGTTACTAGGACGAGATCTCGAAATAGATTTTCGATTCTTGAATTTTAATTACAAGTTATATTTGCGTTCGCGCGGATATATGTATATCTGCTGTAGCTCCAACTGGATGTGTTAATATTTATGTGAATGTTTTTGCATTAGCGTCGGTTTGCTAACCAGATTAAAAAATGCAATGCGTTATCGAGAATCTAAATGACTCTTTTAACACGGATTAAATTTAACGTGATCGGCGAACCGTATTTCGGAGAGTTTCTTTCAGAATCAATGAAGAAGGTTCTATAATTATCCTATTTGTATATTTGTTCTGACAAAATTGATGCTATTTTGCCATTCTCATATGACGATACATGAAAAAATTTAATTTCTCTTCTTCCGCGAAGAATGGACTTTCTCTATAGTTTAAACGTGGGTGAGTACAAAATGTGCGAAAATGAAATGTAGGACGAAATGCAGCATGGTGACATCACCTCATGAGAGAAACACGAAAGTCTATTTTAATTATATAAATATTAGGTGTGGGAAAAAGTTCGTGGCGTTTTTTTAATGCCATCTAATGGGAAAAACGCCACGAACTTTTTCCTACATCTAATATATCAAGAAATATAATAAGTTTTAATTAATAAATTTAATTTCTTGTGTGAAAAATATGCATTTCTTATAATTCTAAATTGTGCAAATTTTGTGAAAATATAATGTAGTTTCTTTTATCATTATTTCTTCAGCGATAGATAAAAATATAAAAAATACGTATATTCAATTTGATAATAATAATCTTATGTATACAATCTCAGACATCCTGACAATATTGATGAGTTTAATAATAATAAACATGTAAATATATGATCAATAATTATTATATAACATAATATTAAATTATATGAAATCAATGAAACATAACTGTAACGTCTATATATTATAAAATTTTGCATAACGAGTTACATAAAAATTATGAATTCAAACTCATGTTATATAAAGCAGAAGTAGAAAATTTATGGTAATCATTCCTAGAAATTTTAATGAAAGATTTTATTTTGCCTTGGATTTTATACTTGTTTTCGTCGCAGATGCATGAATTCTTGCCGACGCAAATCGAGAGGACCGACACTCAATTGTGTCAGGGCCTGTGTTCCTTTACCTTGCCTAATTGTGTTAAAAAGAGAGATCGATCAATTGATCGTTAATATTTTTTTATTTCTATCTAGCTATACGTGTTCGTGAAAGTTAACACCTTACGATAATGAAAAATATTCAGTTCGCTCCTGAATATCAATTGTTGTGCACAGGTTTGCATCGAAAATGTCGCTATAATGACACTAATAAACTGCTACACGGAAACGACAAGACTCGAATGCTAATTACAAAATTGTGTAACATTTGCTTATATAATTTCTAGTTTCTAGTTTTTAAATAACAGGAATAGAGAGATTTTTTTCAGAGATGTTTAACTTCGGCGAGCTCATTAATTGTAGTAGATGTTAGTACAATTAGTAATAAATTCATGAATAATAATAATGTTTTGAAGATAACAATACTATGAAAATTGCGCATGACGAAAAAATAACAAAAATACATATTAACGTTAACTTATTAGAAAATATTATTTAAAAATTGATTCTAAAAATTCTATTTTACATCTACATTTATTTGAGTATTTGCTAAAATTGTTAGTTATACAATGATTGCATAACATAAATTTATATATTAAATTCTATTTTTTCTATTTTCTAATATGAAAAATAATTATCTAACATTTTCCTCATTTTAATTTTTGATCTATTCGAAGTTTTTATTTGAGTTCCTAGCAATCAATATCGAAATAATAAAACAGTTGTCAATTACAGTAATCAATTGTGAACTAAGCGAGTAAGCTCCGAATTTCCAGCGTAAACACGCGTCTTTTCTTTTCCTGTTTCAGAGCAACCTCCAAAAGCGGAACCTGAGGAAAAATCTGGTGTGGAAACTGATAGTATCGAGACAGGGCTGCGTAAGGTAGTTCGAAAAGATAGGCTGATGAGTCCTTTACGAGTTTCGTCCCCGTCCAGGAGCGTGGCATCCTCATCGACAGGCGACAGAACTCCTCGTGCCGGTTCCATTGCGCGAGAGAACAGTAACTTATCTAAAGCATCATCCGGTAGCAAAACCCCTAAAGACAGTAATTCCAGTCCAGAAGGTAGCCCACTGAACCGAGGAGGTTCGATTCGCAACAAAGTCAACGGAAGCTACGGAACACTACGAAAGTCAACGCCGACCGGAAGTCTCAGTAAGGTGTCGCCAGTAACTGCACCCAAGTCCTCCAAAGCGCCAGTCGGTAGTAGTGCCACATGGAATGGTCGACAGACCAGACGAAGAGCCAGTATTCAGTCGGACACCTTCTTAGATCCGAGATCTACACCAGCCACGTGTGTCACGACGCCGAATTTCTCACGAAAGAGTCCGGGTAGACAGAGTCTGCAATCCCGGCCAAGTCCGAATTTAGGTATCCAATATGATAGAAATGGCAGGAGGATCAGGACTTCTACTATGGGCACTGCTTCCCTCCAATCATCACCCACTAAAGTGACGAATCCGTTGCTCGATCAGATCCTGCAGAAACTGGGCGACTTGAAGGACGAGCGACAAATGGTGCAAAAACTACAAGGCCTCTTGAGAGATTACCAGACTAGCACCACCGACGATGTCGTGGATATGGACTTTGCCAAAGTGTGGGTGGATGGTAACGGAACGATGACAGTGCCGCAGGACATTCAGGTATCAGTTTCTCCCAGAAAGGACCCGAAACCCCAAGAAGGATGTTCGAGGATACCGGTACCTCGTGCCCTCTCCTACAAAAGACCGATGTCCGTGGCATCGGACAGCGTTTGAGGATGGTTCTTCTCTTTAGCCACGAGGATCGAGATATACCAGGTAGCCTTCGCGTGTTAGGCTAAGTTAGACTGATCAAGTAGGTGCTGTCGTCAATGAGGGCAGGCGCGCGCGCGTAAGTAATTGCGCTTCTTGTCGTGCTTGATTCTTAATTCGATTTGATAGATAAAGTCGGACGTCTTGATCACAAAAAGGATAGGAATATATTTTATAGTTGAATAAAAAAGTATTTGAGGAATTCAAAGAAGATATAGATTTGCAAAAGCGATGAGTATAATCGAGAATGTATACGATGAGGACTTTTATTGTATGCCGATCATTTTTTAAAATAAATTATTTATTTTTACAGCATATTATAAAAATGTCTTTTTAGTTAAGGTCTCAGTAATTAAGAATATTAAAACGAATTAAATTGTACGATTAATACTTTTGATTAATAGTTTTTTAATTTTTGCTTTTAAGATTGAGAAAAAATATTTTAAGGTGCACTATCATCTTTCGGAAAAGTTAAAATGATTCTTTGTACAGGTTACAAAAATTGAATTATATCTATAATTGAATTATATCTATAAAATTATTTTCTAACTACTTTTGTAAATTTAACAAGTAAAACTTTGTAAAGTTCTGATTCAAGAACTTGAAATTTAAATTTATTAAAATCGACGTTTTGAGACAAAACGTTTCCAACAAATTCCTAAATATTTAAACTTTCACAAGTTTCAATATTTAAACGTTAAAAAATTGTAATAACATTAAATTCCTTTCTGAGATTTAAATATTTGTGTTTTTTTACGCTCGAGTTACTGACGTTCTAATCAAATAGTTCGATGTTTAGAACATTGCTTTCTATTTTTGCTTTGCCTACACCTTCAATGACTATCATCATAGATCGAAGACGTCTGACTGGAGAGTAACTTAACGGGCCTTAACGGTACGGGGTCAATCAGTTAGTAGTTCTTAGTAGTCACGTATCAGGGTGGTGCTCAGATGGTGCTGAAGAATAAAGCGACGTTTACAGTAGACAATGAAATGAAAAAGAAAAAGATAGAAACAAAGAATTGAATGAATATTAAATTCGTTCCGTAGTTTCAGTTAATTAATGCGGAATCAAAAGTAAGCAATTAGCTATGGCGAGTCTTGTGTTAATGACTTCCTAATTTATTCACTCCAATCATTTAATTGCATTCTGCACATTGATTACTGATCTCAAAACAATAATCCTTGAATTATCACATAAAATTTTTTGAAAACGGTAATAATTTACTGTATTGTTAAGCAATTTATTGTTGAGAATATGCTTCAAAAATTTTTATGATTTTTTTGAAATCTTAATACAATCCTTTATGTAACAAGTCAAAAATTGTAAGAATAAGTACGATCGATTTCCAGAATCATGATTGGAAAATTTGAATGATCGCTAAAAGACCATAGCAATCGCATCCTTAATTGTTTTATTGTTTCGATAATGCCTAATCATTTTTATTTTAAGAATTATATAGTTTATTGGATATATTTATCAAAGATGATTTATTAAACGTTAACAACTTCGCTGAAGAAGAAGAAAAGAATGGAAAAGAGAACAAAGAGAGAGAGAGAGATAGAAAAGGAATTGATTAGACGTTGAAGATCGATTAAGAGATGCTTTGAATGAAAAATCAAATGAACCTCTCTCCCCTTCCCTTCCATCCTTCCCCGTCCGCCCAATCTGGAGCAGACTGCATTATGTAGATAGAAATATATGTCGTCGGACAAATGCCATTCCAGTGTTTAACTGTTTTTTATACCAAACGCAAGCGTAGCGCCAAGTTTTTTACCAAGTGTCTTACAATTAGTAACGGATTAAGGCGGAGAAAGAAAGGTTTATTTTGTCGAATAGTATGAAAAGGGGATATTTTTTAGTATCACGTATGTAGTAGACAGTCATATATGCCAGTCGCGAGTAGGAGCGTTTCCAATACTTGAACAATGATGCCGATTTTTCCTCCGTTTGTTTTTCGTCGTCGGATCTTTCAAGAAAGCCGGATCTTCTTTAATCGTCTGCTAAATGTACGTTTTACAGTCGACACTATGTAGGAAATACACGAGAATCGAGGCAAATATCCCGATATAGTAGGGATATTAGCTTCAAGTTGTCTTGCCTTATTCGGAATTCAAGTGATTTCCTGTATACGTCTTTTGCGTATAAACGTATATGTCGTGTTTTCTACACGCGCAGACTAACATTGCCTGTAAATATCTCTATAAACAATTTTCGGCGACAAATCTTTTACTCGGCTTATAATAATTAAATTGATCTCTAGTCTGTAGACGGCCATTGTGTGTATCACTTAGTTCGCTTCGAAAGGACTCACGATAATGTCTAGTGAATGTGCACACTTGCATATAACGGATGATCGAGGAAACACCGCGGGCTTACCTGCGATTGAAGTTCGGTGCTGCGCGGACAAGGCGTTTTATCTTCTGTAAATATGAATGCGTTGTTAGAAGCATATCTCCGTTTTCTAAGTGTACAATATGTTTTGCTAAGTTAAGCTGACTTAACCCTTCGTCAATCATCGTCGCGATTAACACGGGTTATTTGTTGCATCTCGTTAGTTTATGAAAAAAAATACGTATTTTTATATTTGGATTTTTCGATACGTGCACTGTAAAAAATAAAATGTTAATTTTCACTTAAAGACATTAGTGAATTTTTGTCTCAAAAAGTCCACTATACGTCTTTAAGTGAAAATTAACAATAATATAAGAAAAAGGCTCAAATAATTTATAAAATTAAAATAATGGGAGTAGGACTAAAAGTCAAACAAGATCTTGATGCTATATTATTACAAAAAACAAACAGTTTTTTAAAACATATGTTTCGGCCCCAATCGGATCATTTTCAATGTTAAAATAATTTAAAATTCAAACAGAATTGATTAATCATTGTAATAACAATAAATTATAAAAATATCATGTAATTATAAGAACAAAAATGTATTAATGAATTTAATTAAATATTTTTGTTCTTATAATTTTTGTTCTTATAATTACGTGATATGTTTTTATAATTTATTATTATTAGAATGATTAGTTAATTCTGTTTAAATTTTAAATTGCATTATCGTTTTAACATTGAGAATGACCCGATTGGGGTCAAAATGTCATATGTTTTAATGAACTGTTTGTTTTTTAATAATATAGCATCACAAGACTTTGCTTGACTCGTAGCGCTATTCCCATTAATTTAATTTTAAAATTAACATTTTATTTTTTATAGTGTGAAACGCTAGCGTAGTATGCGGCATAATTCTTTGGAAATTATATCACGAAAATCAAAAGACGCTTAAATAATAATGCAAGTATGTTGATGTTAGCGTATACATATCTCATGAAAATTTTTTACGGAGAATTGAATATCCGTCATTGAAGGGTTAAGTATGCGAGATACTGAATTACCGAACACCATTCTCAGCGAAAGTTAGAAGTAGCTGAGCACTAAAGAGATTCATATTGCATGCGCGTGCGTAAATATAAGATAATTAATTTTATTCTCCAAAAAATCGTACTTTTCTTGATCCTCTTTTCCTCTTATAACTCCAATTCTTTTAGGTTCAAATTCAATCAATATTACCGTCATCTACCATATTTTCCGATCTTGAGATAGAACGAATGTGTATGAGACATTACAAATAAAAATACTATATTTGTCTCTATAAATACGTGAAACAACAAATAAAAATACTATATTTATCTATACTGGAAAATATTTATTCATATATGAAGAATCGTATGATGCAGCATCGTAGTGAAATCTCAAGTACTCGCGCATTGATAATTCGATACGACACAATCGATCCGAGGCGATTATTCAAAATGATCCCTGCATTTTCGCGAAAATTGCGCTCGGCTGAGTTTCGCTTTTCTTAAGAGTCATAGTATCATAACAGTATACCAGAACGATTTGGTAATAAGAGAAATATTTTACTCGTTTTCTCGTTACAGCGCGTAATATCTTAAGCGCCGGACGCGGTTAATCCTTAGTCTTAAGCTTTTGTAACCCCAGCGATTTCACGGCCGTGCGTTAACGATTAAGCAATATCGACGATTATCTCAATAATATTAATATTATTATTGCAGCTATCGCTATGATGATGACGACGATTACTATTAGTATTATTATTACGATTATTATCATCAAGAGAATAATGAAGATTAATTGCTATTATTATTATATACAACGTTGCCTATGTTACATTATTTTATCTACGAACAGTTGTAAATTGACCAAAAACTATATAAAAAGATTAATAAAAGGCCTTAACAAGAACAATAAGTGTGCTGTTTTAATTTCCTCTCCTTTTGCGTTCATTTTATTTTTTTAATATATTTATAGAATATCCCATTATGATGCACTATTATAACAGAAAACTGCACTGAACCAAAACTGTACCAAAAATAAAATATTCATTGAATTAATGAAAATTGGTCTAATGAATTTTCATAATGATTTAGGTTATAAAATAAAACTATTACTAGAATTTATTGCAAAAATGAATATATAGTTATATAAATGAATCCAGTTATTGTATCAATGAATTAACTGACATTAAGTCGGACATTAATTCGAGTATTGATTAATAATCATTCATTGGATCAAAAATGATCAAAATTTTTTTCAGTGTAAACAGAATAGGTTTATTGAAATATTGTTATTGAATCATAGTTTTCAGATGAAAATTTTGTCTTTATTATATATTTCTTTATTATGTATTTATGCCTTTTGAAAAATAATTAATGCATAATGATTAATAACATCATAAAATAAAACGTTTAAATATTTGCGTACAGAGGATGATCAAAGAGAATGTGATGCGAAAATCAGTCATATTTTCCGGGTTTTTTTTTTTTGCGATAACAGCGAGAGAGTATGCGGAGCCCGTTATGAGATCCAGTACTACGCGGACGCGCGGCCTTGCCGCATATGGCGAGACGGCTCTGCTCGAGAGTACCAACAATGGTGTATACGAGCGGTATGCGTACGTTTGTGTGTGTGCGTGCATTAGCATGCACACACGTCTCCCTTCAAGTCTCCCAGTGCGCGCGAATCTCGGAAGGAACCATTTTTGAAACGTCCAGCCGTCGTGCGAGAGATTTACAATTGGTCGTAGTACTCTCGATAATAACAGCGGTGATTGGGTCGAAGTTTATAGGTATCAGCATAAAAGCTACGAGAATGCTCGTACGCATTTTCTTTGAACAACAAAAATTCAAATCGAAGCGATTTTCATTCCTCGAAAGAGTGAGAATTGGCTTGTCTTGAGATAAGCAAGAAGAATCTTCCGCGAAATGTTGTCTAAAAATTTATGTAAAAAGTCATCCGAATGTTTGGAGATATCATAATAATATTCATGTCCTCAAAAGTATTGCGTAATTGAAATTATTACCAATGTTTATCATAATTATTAAAATATTTGCTATTATATTGAACCTTTACGTCATTTTATATGACATTTTCACGTGTTTTACAATTTGCTGTCATACATAAAATCTTATTAATGCTAATTGACGGTCATGTTATATTAATAATGAACCAGCAATTATTAAATTTTGGTGTCGCATAAAAGTCATATTTAAATGTCACGTTTCACATTTTTATTTCACTTTAAGAGAAAAGATATTTATAGATTACATGAGCGGGTGCGTCGGGAGTATTTACTTTGAATAATATTCGCAATTTTTTGACAACAAAAATTCAATTGCAAACCTTCGAGCATAACAATTTTATGGCGAATTTTATATCAATCATAAAATAAATATTATATAACAAATAGATACGGATCGTAAAGTCCAAGTGGAGACAGAGAATTTAACGAGCAAATATATATAGAAACGAGATCTTGCATAAAAATTGTACTGACTGCAAGCGATAACACTATAATACTGGTACCGGTCCAGCTGTTCGATCGTGATTAACGCCGTTAGACCAAGTATTGCGCGCTTTGTCGTTACTCTGAATACTGGAGAAGGGTTACCGCGATTTGTCAACGTGTGGAATTTTAACGGGCGCTTCTCTTAGAAGTGAGACCAGTATGCCTTCGGCATTATGTATTATGTTTCGTGTTTTTCGCTTTGGCCGTAATAACGTTTACATCGCGGTGAAAGTACTCCCACGCTCTCACGCTGATGACCTTACCTCATCCGAATTTGCGCCACGATTTTATTGCTGGCGAACACGCGGATTGCGTATAAATAGAACGCGCCACTCACGCACACATACGCACGCGTACATTTCGCCGTGAAGAAGAATTATTTACATGACGACGCGTAAGCAAATCTTAATTTTCAATAAGAAAGAGTGGCTCAAGAACGTCCTGGGAACGCGTTACATTTTGTTTAAAAATGAGATATGAAAAAAGATGTCCTTGGATCATTGAAGTCGTGCAATAAAATATATCATAAAACGTACAATAAAAAATATCAAATATGCATGCATAAGCATTTATTTATTCCGTGTTTGTGTAAGAAAAATATACACACATATGTTAAAAGAACAAGATTAATGCTAACTTATCATATTCTGAAATTTTTATTCTGTAAAATAAATATATATTGCGAAGTCAAAGTTACAATCGTAATTTTCGAATTATTGCTAGATACGATTTCACTGATTAAATACGATAAGTAATAATACAATAAGAATAAGATTAGTAGTGTGTATATGTTTTAACTATTAATACTCATGCACAGATATTTATGCAAATATGAGACGTATAGGTCTATTTAGAATCGATACTAGACATAATATTGTCTGAATAGATTTGTCACGCTATCTTTCTCTCTTGTTATCATATGCATCTGTAGTAAGGAATGAACGCATGATGCAACATGAAGCGCTAATGAGTGCCGTTTGGATCAAAATACAATTAGCTAATCGATAAATTAATCGAAGGTGGGCGAAACGAGCAAATTGTGTGGAAACAAGGTGTATATTAATAGGAATATTTTAAACATCTTTTAATGGATGATGTGAGTGGTTGCGGACATGAAGATACTTAACACTTGTGATTTCGACAAATGGCGCAATCGTGACTTTTTCTCGGCGGCTTTTAGCCCACGTCTATGAAGCAGCAGGTTGCTCTTTTGTTTATTTGTATAAAGATTCCTAGACTTGCGTTACGTAACGCAAATAATAAAGCGAATAATACGATTAATAAAATGCCTAAAATACCTAACTGTGATTTACGATTCAAAAGCTATTATAAAGCGTGTGATTTATGGAAGTAACGCGGAGGTGCTGAATCGTGGCTAGAAAGATGATTCTTGGAATGATTAAGTCTTATATCATATGTGTGTATAATTTTATATCAGATGGTCGGCTTTCTATCTTCTAAAATTAGTGTGTAATATGAAGTCTTTCACGTATCAGTAAAATGCATTTATAAAATAAAATATTAATAATAATTACAGAAAAACATGTAACAAATTTATTTTAGACGCAGTTAAAAATTTTTTAAATCTTTGTAATATAATATAATGTAATTATAAAATGATGTAAATACAAACATAAGACAATATTTTGTGAAATATAAAAAAAATCATCATTATTAATTTCGTAAAGAAGATTTGTGAAGCGGAATTTTCCGAAAAATAATCAATAGAAATGGGAAAGTGTGTAATTAGAAAAGTACATAAGTATCTTAATGATGTTTATTTTGCATTCGTGTGGAACTTCATTAAAAAGAGAAATCTGCATTTTTTTTTCTTAAGTAACCGATCACGCGCTCGCATTCATCAAATTTGATAGGAAAGCCATTCTCGGCAATAATAGTAACAAGAAGAATTTAAAAGACCAAAGCCAACGGTAATTCGTCTAAAATTACGAAAGCCACACGCAAAGTCTAATTTCTTTAATATTACTTCCTGTAAGTCATTATGAATGTGCATTTCGAAAGTTGGATTTTTCGATGATGTCCTTTTTTCTTTCATTCATCAAGCCTGTGCAACACTTTTCTTTTCAATTCAGAAGCATCGAATATAACATTCAAAAGGCGGTATTCATAGTCGCGATGTTTATATTTAAGACTGTCTTAAATATAAGATGTTATAAGCCAATCACAGAAAATTATAGTAACATCTTAATACATTACTTGATGGTTTTAAAATAAGAATGGAATGAATATCGGCCATAGCGATTTAAATTTAGATTTGAATAATGAACTTAAAGTTGTAAAAATAAACAAGCCTCACTAAAAAAAAATTGCTGAATTTTAATAAATGTTTGTTCAATACACTGAAAGAAAAGATTGATTGCTGCAACAATTAGATAATATGGCATAGTACTTTTAATTGACTATAGCAACCAATTATTAATCAAATTAATTAGCCAATCGAAATTAGCCTATAGTGACATTGCGGATAAGCTAACACAACTAACAATTGGCTGCAGCAACTAAAAATTGACTGTTACAATCAATTAAAAATTGATACCATATTTTACCATTTAATTTTGCTGCAGCAATCAATCTTTTCTTTCAGTGTACAAATATTGAAACAAATATTTATTAACATTAAGCAATTTTTTTTCAGTGAAGTTTATTTATTTTTACAACTTTTTTGTCAATTTTTTTTTCAGTGTACAATATTAGCGAAATATTTATTTACAGTAAATAAATATTTGCTTAAAATAAAAAAGTTATGCTTAAATGAAATAAATATATGTTTACATTTAGTAAATATTTCGTTAGTGCTATTGAAACAAGTTTATTAAAATTTAGTAATTTTTTTTTCAGTGCGAAAAATGTGTATATATATATATATTATAAAATCAAAGCATTTATTGTTGTAATAATATTCCTGAGTGATTCATGACGATCACATTTGAATCTGCAAGAATCTCTTTCGAAGGAAAAACAGAGAATGGCAGTTGATAGTTGGTAGTTGGCATCTTCTTCGGCCATCTGTTACAATGTACACGGAAGCTTCATTATTTGCGCGCGCGTGCGTTTTCCCATTTATCTATCTTCAAGAAGCGGAGATTTCAGATGGGCGATTACGCGGCGAATAACATTAAGATCTTCATCGCTCGCCAGCTAATCGAATCGAATGGGCAACGGCTGTCCGAGACGCTTTTGCCCGAAGTGCCTTGGCTGCCTCGTGGGCGGCACGCAGGTGCCTCCGGGTTCTCTCGAGAGTGCGTAGGTACTACCTACGCCCACCTGATACCTGGTGCTCACCACGGTCCAGTAACGACTGAATACCAGCGAGACCGGTGATCGACTCAAACATGCCAAAGTTCCTTGCTTACTCTCTCGCGATTCAAAATATCGTATTCACAAAACTTTTTGTCATAATAATTTTCAAGCAAGTATTAATAATATTATTAGCATTATTAATAAATATGAAGTTATTTCTTACAGAAATATTTATTAGAAAATAACTCTTAAAATAGTAATTCACATAAAATTATTACCTTATTA
>Ga0157363_1003656_pt1 | contig 13945 bp, 2 predicted proteins | sample AttsexASBM1_FD_111477 | JGI IMG/M metagenome (GOLD analysis project Ga0157363, IMG submission 111477) | Fungus gardens microbial communities from leaf cutter ant in Ribeirão Preto, State of São Paulo, Brazil - Atta sexdens ASBM1 | ecosystem: Host-associated > Fungi > Mycelium > Unclassified ...
AAGTCCTTAGTAAAAATGAATTCTCGTAACATTTTTTTCACTTGGGAAATAAATATCAACTGCCTCTCATTTTTAACATCTTTATTTAAAAATGTTCTATATTTTTAGTAGTATATTTTCAGACGAAATTTATTTACAGGTACGAAGTAAGTGTAGCATTTGAATATTTATATATATGAATTATTGCAAATATATATACATATATATTCGATGTGATTATTTTATACTAATGTATTTAATACAGATATATTTGCATATATCTGTATTAAATATCTATTCAATACAGATAGCATTTATCTTGTCATAATAAACCAAATTATTGCGTAATTAATGTAAATTATACGAAATCGACGATACATAACAAAAATTGTTTATTGACCTGAAGTTTGATAAATATTTAATTTCAAAACTTTTTTTTTAAATCAGGATAACTGAAAAATCAATAAAATTTTCAATTAATTTGGTTTATATTCATATTTGATAATTGGGATGCTAATAGGGGAGACCAGGGTCAAAAATAACATGAGTATTTTGAAGTTATAGCATTTATATAAAAAACGTTATAAACAATATAAAAGTGTAAAGAAGCAATAGAAGTTTATAATAACTTTTATCACAAACTTCTATCTCTTCCTTATACTTGCATATTTTGTTTATAACTTTTTTTTATGTAAGTGTTACAACTTACCGTGTTACTTTTAACTCCATACAGTCTTATCAAATAAAACTTAATATTAATTAAAAATTTTATTCATTATTTAATCCCTTCTTTCCAATTATCAAGTATGTATACATGTGATGTGTTTATTCCTATCTATTTATTATTCTTATCGTCTTGTCTAAACAATCCCTACCTATCCATACTTATTGTCTTACCTACCCGCATTTTTATTTAATTGTGCCTATTCAGGTATACTTACCTCCATCTGTATATTTCTATCTACGTTACCTACTTCATAAATATGCAATAACACCGCGAATATATTGGATTGTCCGGAAAGTTCGTGCCGACTAAAATTTAAATTTTAGTATACATTTATTAAATTAAAATTTTCTGCGTTTCAATTTTCTTTCAACATCGGCACGAACTTTCCGGACAACCCAATATGTCATACTGCATTCATCAGAGAAAATAGCTTTTCAATTGTAAAAAATTCTTTAACGATTAGTTTTTACTTTGATTCCTTATAGATTTAAATGTATAAAGCAATCAATTGAAGAATTTTACAGTTGCAAAACTGCTTTCTCTGCTGAATGCAGCTAACACCCTCTCCTATTACATGCTGATAAATTCAACGGGATGATCTAAGCGCAATCATAATAATAAATAAGTAATAAACAATAATTATTAAAATAGACTTTCAATCTTTAAAATACAAAAAAAATTAACAGAGCTAATGAGAGTAATAGATTAAAAAGATCTACAAAACTTGCGCTTGATTATCCGTGCTGACTCTCATTAGTCCTGTTATTTGTTAATTTTTTTTGTATTTTAAAGATTGAAATTTATTATCATCCAATAAATTTATTCTGTCCTGAGGATTTAGTACAGAGACGAACCACATCTACTTTCGACGATACGATTTTATCGATAGTGTCAAAAAATGTAGTAATGTAGTTCTCAAACTGAAAATGAATATACTGGCGGTAGTGTATGGGCAATTTCGACGGTGATAGGAAAAAGACCGGCATGGCCTCTTTCAGGTTTCTCTCTGCCAGGAGCAAGGAATTAGGTGAGTTCAATTTGGCCAGAAGAAATAAGAGGTTAATGTATAATACCAGAAAAAAATCAGAGAGAACATGACCCAAAACTTGTAACCGCAAAATGCCACACACTACTGCCCTCTGACGGAAAGGGTGCGTTTGAAGAGACGCTATTCGCGCTACAAATTGTTCCCGGACTGCAGCTAGCGCTAACAAACACGATCATGATGTCACTAATGGTATCGTGTTATGTCACAACTGCGCGCTATCAACGCTATTTCTTCCGGTAGTGTATTGGTAGTGTTAGCATTTACAGATCCATGAACGACCCTAGTGTAGCGTTGGTAGTGTTTAACATTTGTCAAAGTTAGATTAATGTTTAAGGGGATTCTCCAGTGTCACCAAACTTCTTCTCTCTTAGAATTTCGTAGAATAAATACGTAATGTGTGAATTTCAAATTTTATCATAATGAATGCAATCTCAATTTTAATCTCTGCTGATGGCTCCAGCCACTAGGCTGGAGTGAACGTTCTTGCTTGTGTATCATCTTTAATTTTTCAAAATTTCTGCGAAGTGCAACTTATGATTTGATTTCATTGTAAATGTAGAAGTCAGAGTATCTTGTTACTGGTAATTTTCAATTCCTATATACGGAAAAAAGTTACTGTGTGTATAGTGCGGTAGGGTATTCTGTTGGAGTTGCTTATTAGATGTAGATATGCTTCTTCTTCTGAAATCGACAACGGATGCTCAAGAGTTTTTCTTTTTATCTGATTAATTTACTTATTTAGTGTAACTATTAATTTTTTGATCTAGTTTCTACATTGTTCACTTCGGTCTAGCTGCAAGCTATCATAGAGATTGCAATTGAGATTGCGTTCTGTTATTCACTATGAGAAAATAAAAAATTTACAAATACTTTACAAAATCTTAAAAATTTTAATTATAGGGAAAAGTTTGGTTGGTGAAAACAGAATCTCCTACATTACTTAATCTCGACGAATATATATTTCTCTGGTTAAACGCTACTACCAATGCTACGCTAGATAGTAGCGTTGCATTGGTAGATCGTTCATAGAATTTGCTAATGCGCTATTGGCTCTAAAAACAGCATTGATAGTGTTTGCATCCATAGCGCGAATATGTCTTCCCGAACGCATCTAAAGTGGATGTAAATTACATAGCAACGTCCACTTTTCTTAGGGTACATCATCCATTTTTCAAGGCTAAAGATAAATCAATATTTTTTTTTTTTCATATAATCGTGCTACATATATACAATTATACGAACCAAATACCGATTTATCATCTTTAGCCTTGAAAAATAGACGATGTATCCTAAGAAAAGTGTTGCTATGTAGTTTACATTCACTTTGTCAGAGGGCAGTAGTGCGCGGCGGCATTTTGCGATTACAAGTTTTGGGTTGTCATGTCTTCTCTCAGGTTTCTGATTAAAAAAAATTTTTCAGATTACTGAATTTTATTGTTTTTTTTTATTATTATAAACTATTAGAAGTTGGAATTGTAATTTTTTATTATTCTTTATATCACTTCTTATCATAGATATTCCTGTCACTTCTAGTTTCTTATAATCAAACTTTACTTTAAAGCGAGCGCTTGCAAAATGAGTTGCCTTTTAATTGGATCAACTGCCAAAGTTGCCACCATTACGTGCAATGCACATAATGGCCTTACTTTTTATACTATAGATTTACGGATGTAGTACAGTCACAAACCGCGTCCATTTTCGCCGATGGCGCTGATTTTATCGGCGTGTCACAAAAGTGCTTGTGGTACATAGTATTCTTGTATCTCTAAAACGGACATTAGTGCGCTAGCGTACAGGAAGTTAGAAGCGTTGCAGGAAAAAGATCGAGATGGCTGTTCTCAAGTTTCTCTCTGGTAGAATACAAGACAACAAAAGCGATGAATAACGAAATATTTCAACGAAAATCTATTTGAGATTTAATTGGCGGTAGAGGCGAGAAGAATACATAAATTATTGACAGTTTACTCGCATTTCTTACGTCACAGTAAAAGCGTTGAAGATAAAACGTTTATACAATACAAAAACGAAAGATCGAGTGCGAGTATTGAATCTTGCAGATACATGCTTACGTTGCAGTAATTCCAAGTAATTCTTGACGATCAAACGCATTCATTGATCTGCGTGTGTCATCCAGAATAATGATTCCTTATTATGTAAATTACACATAAGGAAATGCTATGGTGAAGAAAAAGTGTATGAAATTCTTTCAATCTTTTGCAACGGATGGTGGCACTCGAAAATGACTGACTCTACCTCTGCCACCTCTTCTTTTGCCAGGTAACGTTTGCTCACTTATACAAGTTTCACGATTTTTCGCGTAACTATAATATTTGCTATATTAATTTCAAGTTTTTAAATGATACGCAAGATAAATTATATGAACATCATGATATAAAAGATAGTTCATGTGTTTCGTGGAAAATATGCATTTAACCTTATATTTTATATAGAATGAAAGAAGAACAAATGAAGATAACTGACGAGAGAAAAATAGCTAGACCAGTATTCATAGTCGGATTTTATATTTAAGACCTTAAGTATAGTCTTAAAATGTCGTAAACCAGAATAGAGAGCCGTATTAGCATCTTAAGACATTACTTATGACGATCTTAAAATAAGAAACGAACTATGAATCCATCCATAGATAGATAGATGAGAGAGAGAAAACATCCAAATACATAAACCTTTAAAACATGTTAACTCTTTTTTTTACAAGTTTAATATCTTTGTATTTGCCATTTTTGCTACATTTTAATGTAACGTGTTATGATAAGAACATAAAATTTATTAATTATATTTAAGATTTTAGAAGAAATACAGATTAAATATGTACATATTTAATATTATTTAATATTACAAGTACATAGTAAATATATATACTAGGATGTATTGGTTGTATAATCCCTGGGAGTAAATTTAAAGACTTGAAATGTGTTTAATATTTACACTTCAAATAAGCTATACATATGAAAGTTGTATGAATAAGATTATATTTTTATTTAATAATCTATTTTTATAGTTTATTTTAGTCTATTTGTTATTAAAAATTAAATTATTTCTTACAACATTAAGAGAAATTTCAGTTTTTTTGTGCAAGTATTGTAAATGTTAAAAGTAATTTATAAGTTTCATTGTGATTGTCTATTTATTTTGTAAATAAATAGATAAAATTTTATTTATTTACAAAACAACTAACCTGTTCATCGCAATGAATCTATATATATCATTTTGAATATTTAAAATATTTAAATAAAAAATTCTGATTTAAAAAAAAATATATTTCTTAATATTTTCATTAGAGCACATATTTATTTCTTATTGAAATAATTTTTTATCCATATAAAAAATTGCTACATTTTTTCTAGTACTTTTAAATGTAATATAAAAAATATTTATATATTATGTTAGATTATGTTTAAGCTGTAATAATATATTATAAGGTAGAGGAATCGATACTGTGATACTCGGTATTATTATAGAATAGATTAAATTAGCACAGAAACGAAAAAATTAGAAATAAGATATTTGTGGCGTAGTGAAAAATTATAGATAGAGTTATATAGTGTTAGGTTTTTTTGCAGTATGAAAGAATGAGTATGGTTAAGAAATTTAGTGTAAACCAAGTCCCTTCTTGGCTGTAAGCTGAAGTAATAAAGTTCTATGTAATATAAAATAACTAGTAATTTTTTTCAAAATTTTTTTAATGTTTTCAAAATATGTCTAATACGTTAAAAATACTTTAATTACGGTATAATAATCGATATAAATTTTGTTTATTGTATATCTTTGATAAATAATTTACCATTTAAACTATATGATCCTTTTTATATTTTTCACGAATTATAACGTAATCAAATTAAAAGAAACAGTACAAATTATAACCTAATCTTTAGTGCTTGATACGATAACCTAATAAAATATTCATTATATGTATTTATTATAAAAATAAACAGAGTTTTTAAAAATGCAGGTATTAAACAAGAATTAATAAAACTAAATATATAAAGCTTACTTGTATCAAAACAATATAATGTAAAACAAGGGTATATGAACAAAAGTCAGATTACAGTTGCTAAAACATCATAATATTTCAAATAAAATAAAATAAAACATACGTTTCGATCAGACAATTAGGTCATTATCAATGTTGTTCCGATAAATATAAAATTATATCCTAACGGTTATATACGCAAGTTATTCTAACAACTATAATTACATACAATTAATCTAGTTACAAAAAATAAAAAAAAATAAAATTTTATATTTACCGGAACAACATTGGGCACGTTCAAATTGACAAAGCGGCTAGCCTGCTCGCTGAGCAAATGAACATAATTGGTTGTTATAAATCCAACCAATCATATTCAATCGCTCGGTAAGCATGTCTAGCTGCTTTGCTGTCTTGCATTGATAATGACCTAATTGTCTGGTCAAAATATGTTTTATTTGAAATATTATGATATTTTAGCAACTGTAATTTAGCTTTTGCTCATTGTTTTACACTTATATTGTTTTAAACAAAAATTCTTATGTTATCTAAAATTGTTTTTATTTATAACATTTTAGAATGACACTTTGAATTGTATATTATTTCCATATATTTTCGTTAAAGTACTAAATTTGAAAATATATTCTTTTTTATGACAGAAGATAGAAAATTTTTATATACATGAGGAAATGTTTGGAATTTCCGATGCATATCTTTAATATATAATATTCTGTTAATAACAGTCTACTATCAATAAGACTTACAAATAAATCAATCTATTTACTTCTATTTAGCATATGTATATATATTCAGCATATTTTTGTAGAATAATCAGCAACATAGTGACTTTACTGAAATGTGTTGTGCGGACGGCATTTGTGATAGTAAACAATGTCTATTGCATACCTACGTATGTAGTATGGATGATGTTATTGTTTCCTGTAAAAATATATCAACCTCAAGTGTACTGGCGAATCGAAGGCCTATTTTTCCACTGGTTATTGGCAATGGTATCAATGTGGACTTGGTCTGCAGGTTACGACAGTAAGTATTATTGAAAGAATGCAAATTAGAAAAAAATAAGTTTATTGAAAAGAGAGGAAAATAAATTTTTTATTCTCCAGTAATAGAGCAAGGTGATGACATACAGAAAATTATAAGCGAAAAAACATTAGTTATAGCGAATCATCAGAGCACTGGTGATGTTCCTATATTAATGACAACATTTAACGCCAAACCAAATGTTCTACCTAATTTAATGTGGATAATGGATAGGGTGTTTAAATTTACTAATTTTGGGATAGTTTCTATATTGCATCAAGATTTTTTCATTATATCGGTAAGTGCAAATTTGTTTCTTAAAAATGTATACAGAATATTCCTTGAATCAGTCGCTATTTTATATGTATGTTTAAATTTTACACATATTTCAACACGACTCGACGAAAACTATTTTTATGTTTGTATGTTCCTATATATGTCTCTTACAGTCATGTTTTTGTTTATGTGTTTCTCACTATTTTAGATATCGACGATAGATTTGTGAATTATATTGCAAGTATAAGTAATTGAATAATTAACGTGTTACATAATGTTATATCAATGAATTTGTATACTTTTTATATACTATAAGAATATAGAAAGGAAAATATATGATTTTATTTTAAAAAACAATTTAACGTCGGTTAAAAAAGGAATAATTTTTTGAAATTTTTTTTATACGATTCTTCATTAAAAACCAACAAACTTTTAAAACGTTCTATTGTTAACCCATCGAAATTATCTAAAAAATCATAGCATCAATTCAAGGCAACATTCTGTATATACAGGATCTATTAAATATAGGTTTATACTATTTACTTGCTTTTTACAAAATATAATGTAATATAATGTAACAGAATTCGAGTTATCTGTTACCTTCAGCTAATATATATTAGATAACTATAGGGACGTAAACGAAGGGAAGAAAGTTTAAAACAATTACAAAAACATCTCAAAGATTCGTACATACCACGAGATAGAAAATGGATGGTACTTTTCCCGGAAGGAGGCTTTTTGTGTAAAAGACGGGAGACCTCGCAAAAATATGCTAAGAAGAATAATCTGCCTATTCTCGAGAATGTGACTTTACCAAGAGTAGGAGCTATGCAGATGATTTTCGATACCCTTGGACCAGCAGGGAATAGGAATACAAAGGATCAACACCTGAATAGTCGACCAAGTATAAAATTATATTTTGTATCATAAATTATTGCATGTTAATTTTATTATTAATATATTAATATGTACGTATTATAACATATAACTTGATAATGCTTTCACAGTTTTCAACATATATCTTATTATATATCAATATATACATATATCAGTGGTAAATTTTACTTATAGTGCATATTATTGCAAAATATATTTTATATATATGTAATTATGTATCTATATAGGTTTGACGGTAGTTAATCCAGAAATTAGTTGGGTTCTTGATATAACAATAGCGTATCCTCAAGGTAAGCCGCTTGACTTGCCTACTATTATAACTGGTTCAAGACCTCCGTGTGAGACGGTATTATTTTATCGACTTTTCCCTAGTTCAGTGGTAAGTGACTTGACATGAAATATAATTTATAATATAAATACGCACAACAATATGTTACGTGATATTTTATAATGATAGGTACCTCGCGAACCAGAACAATTATCCAGATGGTTATATGATAGATGGGTAGAGAAAGAGGTACTGTTGGAACATTTTTATAAACATGGATCATTTCTTGGCACAAACGGAGGAAGTACCAAAGTACATCAGGATCCATTAAGATTCCTAGTCCTTCATTTATTCTTTATAACGTCTAGTTATATACATTATAGCATGCTTACGTATGTACTATCTTGCTTTTGGTAAGATGTTTTTATATTATGTGCGACGCACGATGGTCCAAGAAGGAAATCACAGTAACGAAGTAAGATATCCTTGCCTTAAATAACCATTTTCATGTTTATGAAAATAATTCTAATAAATGTAGATTATTAAATTCAACAGTATACCCGTCAGTTATACGTCACTTGTAACACTTATTTTTATTTAACAGTTGCAAATGAATGGTATTAAGAATTGTATTTGTATTTTAAACATGAAGTTATTATATAATTTTTATTTTTTAAATTTGATTTCAAACTATTAATATATCTTACATTTAGCAAAATACAATTTCAGTTACGTTTCTAAGTCCGGAAAATCATTTTGGCGCGCAATTCGAGAGACTACAAACGTGGTATATAATTCACATGAAATTATTTAAAACATTCAAGATCCAGCTTCAATTGGTATAGGCATTACTTCTTACTTATTGAAAATACAATTTGTTTCTGTAATTTTTAATTGCTCTACATAGCTTTAAAATTATTTTTCTCATACTATATATATTCTATACTGTACAAAGTATAAGTTACATAACAAATCTGTTTTTATAATAAATTAATATTCATATATCTTCGAACTTGACGATGAAATATTCTTAGAACAAAATCGTTGATGTGACGCCAAATTGTAAATTTATTTTCTTCACTTTTGGACAGTGTAGGATATAAAGATATTTAATTGTAAATTTAGAATACGTGGAAATAAATATTTCCTCTATAATCTCAAATATGTGATCTCTTATTTAATAGAGGTGCATAATGCGTAAATTTTGCTACAAGTTCTTGGGAATGCGTAAAAATAGGCGTTTAGATTTTTTTTTTATCAATGTTAGATAATTTCGCACCTCAATTTACATGAATCTATTATATATATTGTATAATAAATATTATCCGGTTTCATTCAATTTTAGATATCAATTAGGTATCATTCACGTTAATTTTTATTACCTTCGCTAACAATATGTGAAAATAATGTTTGTATTTACATATACCTGATAGTAAAAATCTTTGTAATATATAGCATCGCATGTGTGTTTATGTAAGTTGATTATAAAGTGATATACATTTTATATCGATATACAATAGGAGAAACACATTTTTGTGGAATAGTAATAGCCGAATCTTTTAAAGAAGTACTCATTTAGTTTTTTATGATACAATAGCAAGATATTTTTCAAAGAAAACATGATCCATTTTAAAAACATTTTTTAAACATCACGTTAGGAATTGTCTAACAATAAATTTATAACTTTAACAACATAAATTAGAATTAGATTAATGGAAAAATATGATTGAAAACAGAAAACAAAAAAAGATTTAGGGCCTTTATTTCCAATTCGTTATGTAATCATATTATGATCTTATAAGACATTTTATATTGCAAATAAAAAAATATTGTACCGGATGTGTGTGAAATAATAAGTGGAATATATTTTTCATATCCATAGATATTAAAAATTATTAAATGCATATAGGAAATCTTGGTCTTTTTCAAGAGCGTTTTGTTCTTTTCTCGGCATTTCTAATGGTCTTTAATTGTAATAGTACAATTACACGATATCCTATGCTATTTTAATAATTTATTAACTATTTATTAACTTAAAAAATAATAATTGAAAATCTTAGAAGAAAAAAAATATCGTGGTATAATTTTTGAATTATGAGTGAGATTAATATTGATTATCGATCTTGCATATAGTTTATGCGCTTATTTCCATAATTATATACTAGCGCACGCGCGATTACCAATTATATTGATATATTATTTATATTGATTTTCACAGGCTTCTCTGGTATTGATTTTCATTGCAGAACTTATATTTTATATACACAATTGGTACCACAAATCTACGTCTTCTCGGGTTATTATCTGAATTATATTTCTTGACAGCTTCTGCTAGAAAGTAGGAAACTATAAGCCTAGTATATGCTTCCTCTTTTTCCCTATTTTTCATCAAACTAATTTCGATCATTTAAAAAGTAATTATTCAGTTTAACTCTCGCATCTCAAAAATCAATGAAATTAGGCTTATTATTCGATGCGTTTTTGCATGAAACGAAAGAATTTGGCAAAAAAAGTGTCGTTCTATTCTGTGAGATATTAAGCGTTAAAGTTGACTACTATTGAGGTTAGGAAATCTGTTACAGAGCAAAATGAGATCTATATTGCTGATTCTACAATGAGTCAGTAGTTTTAGTCTCAATCGGTGAAGTTGGCCAATCAGCCTTAGTCGTACAAGTTGGCTATTGGTCAACTTCACCGATAAAACTTAGAACTATCGATTACCGATTCCTTGTTAGAATCAACGTTAGGCCGTCCAATTCATGCTGACAACGCTTATGAGCATTGTCTTCATTTAACATTTAACAAACGAGGATGAAATGATTTTTAAGCGTTGAATCGGACCGCGACCTAATTGTACTTCCACATGCACATGAGTTTCGACTTTCCATGCGAAGCGATTCTCACCTTCCCCCTGCAAGGGACGAACGATTTCTATGTACTGTTGAACATGGGTTTTGATTTTGGAAATGTATAGATCATGATGGAAGAGATAACAAGAGATGGTGGCAAGCATCTCTCTCTGAATCTCCGCCGTTTCTATCTATAGCCTAGTTTCCACCGAGGATTTAAACCGGAATGTAAGAACCAACACAGTCGAGTATTCTCGACTTGACGAAAAAGCGAAAAGCGGAAAAGCAGCAGTCAATTAAAACTCTCTGGTAGTTTACAATTTCAGCTTTTTGTACTACTTACTATCGGTGCGAGTTCTGATTGGCCACTGTTTTTCTCTCAAGGTGTGAACGCACCCTAGGATGCAAAATCCATACAGCGGAAAAGCGTGGGAGCAATTTAATTGCGCACTGTAGCAATTACCCACTGCCAATCTCAGCGATTTCTGCGTTGGAAGTTTTAGGTTATTTTTTTTAGCACTGTGTTTAGCTTGTGCGGATCGTTTAATTGGATCGCAATTAATAGGAAATTGTCATTCACTTGAATAGTGTAACACGTAACGAGAGCAGAACTAATCACAAACGTTCTGTACATGGAGAATAGAGAGACCAATTGCGAGATTCTCTAAATGTTTTATTGACATTGTTTATTGACATTGCTATCGTTAATTAATGACGGTTAATGATAATTGTGTTGTTTTCTAAGATTATCTTGTTATTGTCTATTGCTAGTTAACTAGCAACATTAGCAAGATTCTTTATACATTTTACTGATGATTGTCGCTATCATTAACTGATAACAGCTAATTGCAGGACAATCTTAAAAAAAAGCGCGGCACTTATCGGCTGTCGCTAGTTAACGATAGCGACAATGTCGATATAATGTTTAGAGAATGTCTAATCTGATTCTAATCTTTGTAGTTATCAACTTTAACGCTAACATCTCGGATCACAGGACAGAGCGACGTTTTTTTTTGTCAGATTCTTTCCATGCAGACTCGTCAAATAAATCTAATTTTATTGATTTTTGAGGTGCATATGCTAACTATATATAATTATATATAATTACCAAAAGTTTAATTAATTAAAGGGATGCTGCAGTGAGGGCCGAAATTTGATGTCGACAATACAGATTTTTTGAATTCTGAATAAAAAAAGTCGATAATAGTGACATCTTTAATTTATTTCTAATATTTACTGCACATAGAGACGATGGACGATTAGTGACAAACGAAATTCAATGAAAGCTCTGCTTTTTCTCACGTGACGATGCAAAGCTATATCTAATATGATTATATATGAACCAAATATCGATTTATCTCTAACCTTGAAAAGTGGACGATATACTCTAAGAAAAGTAGATGTTGCTATGTAGTTTACATCGTGTTGCTATGTAGTAAAACTGCAGCATTTTTCATGCAGTTTTCATGATAATTTACGTTTTTCTATTACTATTGAAAGCATGATGTCAAAAAATATCTTTATTTTTAAGTCATGTCAGAAAGAAATCTGAGAGAAAGAATATGACGGCCTAAAACCTGTAACCTGTAATCGCAAAATGCTGCCGCGCACTACTGTCCTCTGGCAAAGAGTAGATGTAAACTACATAGCAACATCTACTTTTCTTAGAGTATATCGTCCACTTTTCAAGATTAGAGATAATAAATCGATATTTGATTCATATATAATCATATTAGATGTAATATAATCTATCATGCAAACTGCGAGAATGGTGAAATCAAAGCGACATCTCGATTGAACTAATTCAGATGACCACTTTTGACTACACTTTTTGATTTGTTCATATAAATTCGGCCCCTATTCTCTATACTCCGTGGAAGCAATCAATCAGCGCTATTCCTCACTTTCCATTATCACATCCGCAATGACTTCATTTTTATCCAATGATTTTTTCGAACAGACTTATTAACAATCCCGAATGGTATACGCGGGCATTTCTTAGAACGTACCTGACGCTTTTCCCCACACCTACCAACGACGGCACGGTCGATGAAAGAGAGTCTTAGGGATGCCCATAAAAGAGAGATTAAAAAACTTAGCAGAGTCGATATATAGAGTGAATGCGCGCGAGATTCTCCTTTCATTGTTCGGCCATTTTCGCTCAGAGTTTAAGCGCCGCATATGAATTATTCTAAATCCGAACACAATTCTCTTTTGCTAATTTCAAATTCTATTAATAATTGCAAATTCTAATTCCTAGTTCGTAATCCAATTTAAATTAGACTACTCACGCATAAAAATTAATTACCTCGATAATCAATGTATTATTTATGTAATGAATTGTTTTAAAGTATATACTTAGTTAATCTTAATCCAAGTGTGCTTAGTTATCCCCACCTTCTCGTTAATTATTAACATTGACGATATAATCATTCGTTGCAAAATACTAACGACAAGTGATCGGACTCGTCCAGGGAGCAACAGAAGCCTTGGTTTTCCAACCACTTCTCCTCCTTCTTGCTAGCAATTGGGAACATCGCAGAGCATCCATCTGAGCATCTCAAGGTAACAAAGCTTATTTTATTTTTCGCTAATTGAAACCTCATCGTGAATGAACCACAGAGCATGTGCTCTGTATTCCCGCATTCGCGTGCCCTTATCGACACTCGATTCTTAATGGTCAATCCTTACATCGCGTGGATCCGTGGTTGCGTATCCGCTCTATTTTGTCAGCATAAAAAAAGTGGGACGGTTAAATGCATTGAATGTTATATCATTACTCATTCACGAAAAGGAGAATTATTCCAGAATTTTGCAACATTACGTCCACCTCGGTTACCCGAGATTTGAGACTTGCAACTCGTGCTCTTTA
>Ga0157363_1003657_pt1 | contig 13944 bp, 12 predicted proteins | sample AttsexASBM1_FD_111477 | JGI IMG/M metagenome (GOLD analysis project Ga0157363, IMG submission 111477) | Fungus gardens microbial communities from leaf cutter ant in Ribeirão Preto, State of São Paulo, Brazil - Atta sexdens ASBM1 | ecosystem: Host-associated > Fungi > Mycelium > Unclassified ...
ACTAATGTTTCTATGGGATTATGTTGACAGATGCCCAAGTTTATTGTATGACGTCTATGATCTATTTATTTCGACCACTTACCGCTAAAGCCATCTATAGGAAAACGGCGGAAGCAAAGTTGTACACCTAATATAATCTAAACCATAGACTATAAGTTTATTAAATACTAGACTATTAAATCATAGACTATATAATTCACATTGTATAATAGAATTATTATTATAAATTCTGTACAAAATGTTTGCAGCATCGCTTTTATTATTAATATAATTTTGTCTTAAAAATGACACAAAATATCGAATTTCTTACTAACACCGTACGTATATTGACTCAGTTCATAGAATACATGTTCAACACATTGGTTAAACTCAAATAAGAAAAGCACAGTTGTTGGTTTTACGTACAAATATGTGCCATTTAATGTTAACTTCATTACTAACGTTATTCGTATACAATATTTTAACAAGTTCTACATTTAGACCTTGAATTAATGATGATGACCTTCCATGTAGCATGAGGTGAACATGCGGTTGTCTTGATTATCGCCAATCATAATTTCCATAAGATATAGATCCCATAACGATCCCAATATCCAGGTACTTGTACGCTGTCAATGCCTATTTCCTCATCAAGATACGAAGCATGTAGGTTTCGAAGATGTACTAGATGATGTTTGAGAAAATGCGCTGTAGAAAAAAAGAAAACATGTAAATAGATCCTACAAAAGTATATTACATAATACGTATAATATTTTATAAAATTAAATAAACTTACTATCTTTTTGCACGACTCATCCTGTTGAATTGGAACGTAATATTTTGTTCATGGCAGAGATATTTTATTTTCTCGGAGAACTTATAATTAGCAATAGCTGTCTGAATTCTGTTGAAGCTCTCTGAACGACTGATGTAGTAACGTTGCCCGGAGTTTTTCTTTTAAACAGTGTTACCTTCCACATTTTTTTTTTTACGCATCCTAAAATGGAAGGGAGATTTTTTATGTACATTATACTTTGAAGAACAGTTGCGACGTGGTAGAAAGATACCAATTTAACACATATTATAAGAATGTACTCTAACGATATCAAATATTTTTTATCTAAAGAATCAAGTGTCAACGACAACAAAGTTTGTCTACTCCTATTCTCTTTTCAAAATTAAATTTTAGACAGTGTATTCATTCTGAAATTTTACTTCAGAAATATGCAGGTTAATTTTTCACTGTAACTTTCTAGCATAGACTAGTTAAAATAACAATATCAAAAATGCATTTTAATGATATCAGACCTTTTTTTATCTTAGGGAATCGAAAATAAAATCTCTGTTCTCATTCTCTTTTCAAAATAATTTTTTTTGGACTACCTTTACGATTGCGATAAAAAAATCGCCCATTCGGAAACTCGTTGAAACTTGTTGAAACATGTTAAAACGTGCAGCAAACCAAATGATGATCTTTCTATACTATATGAAACGGAAAGTTTTTTTCTCTGAGAACTCATTTTATTAATCGAGCAACAGTTCAGAGTGACAATATGGATCAAACGGAGCATGATCTCATAGCGCAAGCCGCTCAATTGAATATGCGAGAAGAGTTTCTTGTATGTAAACAGCGTTGCGATTATTTCATCGAATTGCTGGAGAAACAGAGTTGAATTAATCGTCCACGATTATCGATTAGAGTTAAACAATCGTCGATCGCTCGTGTCACGCGACTTGAGAATTTGAAAGACACGATACGTTGACGTTTCGTGCAAGTGGGTACCGGGTATAGCGCGGGACTTCGACGGCGCGAAATTGATATGATGGTCGAAAACCGATACATTGACCGGTACTGTAATAAACTCTAAATATATCGAACCTCGCCAATTCCTCGAAAATGTGAGAAAAATAGTGCTTGAGCATATGCAAAATGTTATTCAGAAACATGATAATATTAAAATAAATTTATTTAATGGTGAATTTGTGTCGGATGATAAAAAAATGATGCAAATAAAAGTGTGAGCATCAGAAATTATGAACTCTTCCGTTCATCTGATTTACACGTCACACATCATCGAGCCTATCCTGTCATCGCTGGAAGAATTCCAGGAGCGCGATTATTATATGTGGATGCTGTCGCGTTGGTATATTGAATTTAAGTAAACATAAACAAGCAATCTCTGCATGCAGGTCACATCGAATTAAAAGAGCTGTAGTTAATGTGCAATCCCTAGGCAACGCGTGCTTCGCGTGGTGGAGATTGCTTCTCTACACTCAGCTAAAAAACATATGGAGGGAGAGTTATCATATCCGCATTACACAATTGTAGTGAATATTCAAAATATTGTTTTCTCAATGACGTATTGTGTTCCCAATGCTGAATCAAATTTAAAAATTTGAAAATCTCAACGATATCTCCGTCAATATGTATTGCATCGAGAACCAGAAAGAAATATCGACCTTTCTATTATGATTCACCGATATGAAGAGGAACAAGCTATCTATATGTCAATCTATTGTGCAGGCTCCGCAAGATGGTAACATGAAGCGTTGATCTGTCCCGTTTTGCAAGCTCGTAAATTAACAAAAATCAGCACAAGAAATACCTACTTTTGCGATCGATAAGTATATATTTAATTAAAAATTATGAAAAAATTTTTTTTGTAATAAAAAAATGTTTTTTATAAAAATAATAGGTTTTTTTCAGATGCTTATTTTAGATCTAGCGCAAAACTGGAGATCCACACAGCAAACTGTGGAAAACTTAACAATTGTGCGATCAGGCTGCCCAGTAAGGACAATAAGTGATTAAGTTTCAGCAATTATTGCAGAAAGGAGCGCGCCTTTGTATATGTCGATCTGGAATACACTCTGGAAAGGATGGAAAAGAAAGATATGAAACCATTAAGCTACACGTACAACATCATCAAATTTTTAGTATAGTGAACTGTATTCATTGCTCGTACGATGACTCGCTGTCGAAATGATCGGTTTCGTCGCGATAATGATTGCACAACATGGTTCGCCGAGGAACTAAAAAATTTAGCATATAATGTCAAAACTCTCTTATCCGCTAATGTTTCCATAACAAATTTTATTCAAGACGATTGGATAAAATTTAACAGCGCTATGCACTGTCATGTATGTGAAAAGTCGTTCGCAAACCGACACACGGGTACGCGATCATTGCCATCTCACTGGGCGAAATCCCGCGCATTCAGATTGCAACTTAAAATATAAAGATTCGCATTGCATTTCCATAATTTTTCATAATTTCGAGATATGATGCATATTTCATCGTCAAAGAAATAGCCACCGACTTACGAAGGATGTGTAGATTTATTACCGATAACGAAAGAAAAATACATTTCGTTTACTAAATATGTCGGCACCAAGGATGAAAATGATAAAAAAACTTATATAAAATTACGTTTTATTAATTCGTTTAAATTTTTCGCTTCAAGTTTAGAAAAATTGGCATCGTATTTCGATAATACAGATAATGCAATGTAAATTTTTTAATTCATCCTCAGAAAATTTTGATTTATTAACGCGATAAGGTATATTTTTATACAAGTATGTTGACTGCGTAGAAAAATTGGAAAAAGCTGACTTACCATCACGCGAATTTTTTTATAGCTCGTTGATGTGGTACCGTATCAGAAACGATTATGCGCACGCCATGAATATACAGCGATTCTCCATTCGAATATTCCCTCGGCGAATATAGCGATTTGTACTTAAAAACAGATGTATTGTTGTTGGTCGAGATCTTTGAAAATTTTCGGGATAAGTGCATCACAAGTTATAAACCCATGTATTATTATACACTACCGGGTTTTACATGGGACGCGATGGGAACATACGTCAATTTCGAACTACTCACAGACATCGACATATATAATAATGTTTATCGAGCGCGGTATATGCGAGAGTCTGAGTCAATGTTCCAACAGATATGCAAGAACCAACAATAAGTCATGAAGTCATATGATCCATTGAAACCGTCGACGTATCTGATGTACTATGACGTCAACAATCTGTGTGGCTAGGCAATATGTTAACCACTATTATACGCTGATTTTCGCTGGGTCGATGACGTAGACAATATTGACGTCATGAATGTTACGTTAGATTCACTGACAGTTACGTTTTCGAGGTTGAATGGAGTATCCGCATCTTCATGATGCGCATTCCGATCTACCATTTTGTTCAACGCGCGAGAAATCACCCGACAAGCCAGAGGAAAAGCTCCTCGCGATATTGTATGATAAAAAGCGTCACATTATCGCAATCTGTAACAATGTATTTGTCACGGTCTCCGCATTACAAAGATCCAACGTATACTGCAATTCGCGCAATCTCCTGGTTTCGTGAGTACATCGAACTCAAATTTTAAAACTTTAGCAAAGAATGAATTCGAGAAAAATTAATTAATTTATTCAAATTAATGAACAACGCGGTTTTCGGCAAGACCATGGAGAATGTGCGTAACTACATCGATGTAAAATTACATTAACAAAAATGGGAAGATAGATACGATATAGAAGCAATGATCGCGAAATCAAACTTTCAACTTAGTAGAAGCGTTTTTTCCGAGAACCTGATCGCGATAGAAATGTGGAAATTCAAGATGAAGTTCGACAAACTGTAATATGTAGGTATGTGTCCTCGATATATCTAAAATGTGTTTGTACGAATTTCATCTCGAGTATATATGTTACAGCTCTTTTATGAAAAATATAAAATTATGTATCCGACACGGACAGCCTTATTTATCACATCGAATATGACGATGTCTACGCTGTTATGAAATACAATATCAATAGATTCGATACGAGCGATTACGCGATCGACAATGCTTACGCTAGTAAATAAAAAAGTTCCCGGTTTAATGAAAGATGAAAACAATGGTGCGATTATGATCGAATTCGTGCTTAGAGCGAAAATGTACGATGGCAAAAAAGATACTAAGAAGGCAAAGGGCGTTAAGAGCAACGTAGCGAGATCCATAATGTTCAATGATTATACGCGGTATCTCAATGACACAACTGAAATGACTTGCAGGGAGTCGAGCATAAGATCGAAGTTGCACGAAGAATACACCATATCCGAAACGAAAATCGCTCTGAGTCCATATAATGATAAGCGGTACATTGTTTCAGATTCTACCGACACGCTGCCATAGGGACATTATAAAATATTATTATAAATATTCATTCTTTTTTTTTTCGTATTTATGTATTCTTTCTTTATTAATAAAAACACACTTGTATATGATGTATAATATGTTTAATATGTATATTATGTATAATATAATATGTATAATATGTATGATATGTATGTACATTTATACATATGTATGTACATATGTATATATGTATGTATGTATGTATGTATGTATATATGTACGATGTATGTATACGTATATGTGTATGTACGTGTTACGTATGCATAATATGTGTAATATGTGTAATGTGTATAACATGTATAATGCGTTAATATTTAACATATATTTACATTGGGAAAAAAATAATTATATAATTTGTAATAAGTTTTATAATACATCCTATACATTATATAATACATTATATAATACTATCCTTGTGTATCCAAGAGTGTGAATTATCAAATCTTAGCCATTTCGTAAATTTTGTTTGCTTTTTTACGTAACATCTTTTTGACTAGATATACCTCAGGATTAGCGATGCGATACAACTCGTACTCGTAGAATCCTCCAGCGAGTTTTCCCACGCAATCTTCCAGATATCGGGATTCTGTACTTTGATGATTCTAAATATTGGGTTCGAAAAGTTCGTGCCGATTTTTGGTAGGTGCCGACAGGTCTGAATATATCAGAACGATTAAAAACAAATGACATGCGTACATATCGTAAAAGACGGTACTTCAGGCATACTTGAAAAAAAATTTGGTTGCGATATGTTAATTTTTGTCAATTTTATAGGCCTTTGAATATAGAAGAAAACAAAGTGCATTTTAGGTATTTAATGCTTTTCTTTTACTGGAAAGGTAAAAATGCCATAAGTGGCAAACATGATATGTGCTGTTTATAACGAAGATGCTGTAGCTGAAAGAACTGTGTGGAAGTGGTTTGCTAGGTTTAAAGCTAGTGATTTTAACCTTAAAGATCAAGAACGCCCGGGTAGGCTCTCTACCACAGATGAAGATCAGATTAAAACACTGATCGAGAATAACCCACGCTATACGACACGTAAATTAGAAATGTTGAATACATCAAAATCCACCATCCACGAACATTTTGTGAAGCTTGGCTACATAAATTTTTGTTTTGATGTATGGATTTCCCACGATTTAACGGAGAAAAATCTGATGGATCGCATTTCCATTTGCGACTCGCTCTATAAACGCAACGAGGAGACACCATTTTTGAAGCAAGTAGTGACAGGGGATGAAAAATGGATCATTTACAAGAATTTTGAGCGAAAAAGATCTTGGGGAAAGCGGAATGAATCACCTTTAGTCACTCTAAAAGCCGGTCTTCATCCAAAGAAGGTCATGCTCTGTGTCTGGTGAGATTGGAAAGGGATCCTGTATTATGAGCTTTTACCAAACAACGAGATGATAAATTCAGAGAAGTATTGTTCCTAATTAGACGAATTGAAGACAGCAATTGAACAAAAACGTCCAGAAATAGCGAATCGGAAGAGCGTGTTTCATCAGGACAATGCGCTCATGTGTCTTTGATAACTCGACAAAAGTTGTTGGAGCTCGGTTGGGATGTTCTATCCACCATATTCACCAGATCTCGCGCTCTCTTTCCATTTATTTCGATCATTACAAAATTCCCTTAATGGAAAAAGCTTCAACTCTTTGGTCGAGATAAAAAATCACTTAGAAAAGTTTTTCGCGGAAAAACCTGAGAGATTCTGGAAGGACGGAATTTTCAAGTTGTCTGAAAGATGGAGAAAGGTTGCAGAACAGAATGGCACCTATATAATTTAATAAATGTATACTAAAATTTAAATCTTCTGCGTTTCAATTTTCTTTCAAAATCGGCACGAACTTTCCGGACAACCCAATACTTCTGTGGTCCAATTTGGCGTGTAACCTTTCTCAAAGATTGTCTTTAATTTGCTCACATGTATTTAATCAATCACTTTGAATCGTGTGAGTGCGATAGTCTTTACACTATTGTATCCCGTACTTAAAAGTTTGTCAGCAATCGTGGGAGTTACATCAATGGGCCGCATACCGATAGTTCGCGCGTTGTATTTAGATGTGGAAGCAAGTCAATCCATTTATAATTTCCATTGTATATAAATTGTTTCCACATATCGTTTTTCAATGTACGATTTATCATAATCGTTCAACAACGAGATGCCTTCATTATGGAATATGTTTAATAATGATTTATGTTGTGTTTTTTCAAAAGTTTTTGCACGTTCGCGTTGTAAAATTCTTTTCCCATATCGGTTTACAAATTTTTCGGACATCTTCCATCATCTCGAATTATCTTTGCGATCGCTATAGCCATCTCATTTCTATTTTTGATTTTCAGTGGTACGGCCCATGTATGTTTACTCAATACATTGATAATGGTGAGAATGTAGTAATAATGTTTGTTGAATCTTGTAAAGGCGCATCTCGACCAAATCAGCCTACCACAGGTCATCGTATCCGCAAACTACGTGGAAAATTTTTTCTCGCGGAGTATGCAGTTTTTTCACTTTTCGAAACTTTTCTTCTTAGACATGTTATGTTATGTTATGATTATTGCTATATAATGCGCAAAATATCATAAAGTTCTTACGAAAACGTTGTTCATCACTATTTCGATGTCAATTAAAATGACTGTGTATCCCGTTTCAATTTATAAAAAGCCAGCTTTACGAAGTTCCTCGATAGACAATATTTCGTTGTGACCTGTCTGATGCAAGACCTCAAGCAATCGGAGATGATCCACTAGCTCATTAAGATCGTCCCAATGAACATAATCGATTTTATTGTCATTTACCACAGTCGTGATGCGTAGTATTATATCTTTTCTGACTCTGACCTGACTTGTTGTTTAGATTCCTGGCGCATGGTATACCGACCTGTATTTTATCTGGTACCAAGGGTGTTATTATATTCTTATATTGTATCCTTTGTTACTCAATATTGGATTATCCGCATTATAGCTGCGTCTATGAGCATTCGTTGCCAACAGTATAATTTTGTATGCTTTATCATCCTTTGTGTCATCGGGAATTCTTTTGAAAGTTAATTCGTACAAACCGTGTATATCTTTGTATTTTTCTCCACCTACGATCACAAAGTCATTCGTGTCTACATCGAACTGTTTATTACTGAGCATCATGCTGTTCTCGCTGAGGTATACACCATAAACGTGATTGATTTCCTTTTCTCTGTCATTACCGAGAAGCATGTATTTTTGTCCATATGCCCTCAATTGATTATGCAATTTTTCACGAACTTATCACGTTTACAAAGAGTGAAACTAACGTTTCAAGCAGTTCATTGGGCGTTTCATAAACGTCTTCGACTGAGGGAACGTGCGAATATACTTTTCGTACGATAATTCGCGTGGTTCAGACGACGCATATTTGGAATTCGACGCAACGTTCGATCTTTTATGCGTTGCTTTTTAGACGACAATGTTAATTGAAGCCATGAATTATCCATCCAGAAATTATCATCATCTTTATCATCACTATCATCTTTATCATCATGAACATCTTCATTATCTTCAAGTTTTCTTTTCTTAAAATTTTTATCCTTTACAACGTTGACTTTTTTCTTAATTGGTTGAGATTCATTGGCGGTGTTCTCGACAATCTGTTTTAAAGGTTCGACGATAGGCATAAAGTGTTTCTCCAATGCTATATCTTTATCTATTTTGCCGGTTTTTAAAATGCGATACTTTTTATGAATCAAATCATTCCCTTTCGCAATTTGTTTTGCTATTCTCTCGCGATCCTTGAGTTCTTTACTGTTATCCATGTTACACTCGAAAAAAAATGTTGTATAATTGATGTATTGACAACGATTAATCACGTTAAAATATCGCATTTCGCATACTCATTAAATCTTTTTCTGTATCGTTCATTCATAAGCGTACTGTCTTTGTTGTTCACTACAAATATACCATACTTTTGTTGCCAACAGCAACGACACAGTTCGCAGAAATTCTTGTAAGACATGTCGGTGTTTACATGATCATTGTATATAATACATGTTTCAGATTGACCATCCTGTTTGAAAAGGATCAACAGATTTGCATTATCGCATATAAGATGCTTCGATATCTTTGCATACGTCTGACACAGATAGAAGCAGTCGATGTATCGACCCATCGCAGAGTACTCTCTGATTGCGTCTTGCTTGTCGCATGCCACGTCATCGAAGACAAAAATGGAATTTGGAAGTGCCTCGTTCGGTAGTACTACATCATTATTATTGGAGAACGTAAACTAATCAATCAGTGCTAATAAATTCTCCAAGTATCGATATTTTGGCTTGCAACGACTTCGAGTACACATATACGTTCTTGAAACGTATGCCATATGGACTTTCCAGCAAACTTATGAACACATTTGTTTTGCCGCAGGCAAAACGATTCGATTTCGATGGACCACAGATGGTTCTGCGTATAAAAATCGGCAGCATGTTTCCATGCTTGCGTATTTCTTTTTCAGTCTGTACTTTATTGTTGACATTAGTCACTTTGATCGTCTGTGATTGTCGCACGAACTTCATATCTTCTTCCTTCATGACATTGATAACATTGAGAAAAACGACATCGAGAATGAATGTATTTATAATAACACGCAAAGCAAAACTGCTCAATATTCAAAATGCTTCTTATCGTGTTGGACAACTATGATGTATCATAGAGTTTAACTGCTAAAGAGTTGGAATATATATCGAAATTATTTTGTTACGAGAATTTAAGAATTACATAGACCAACTGTGGGACCGATTACGCGAGCATATAAAGATGATTCAAAAGTCCAGCAACATCGTAAACTTGAAATTGTAATTTGCCTTGCCATCTATCGCATATTAATTGTCCAGCGCCGTTTATAAGAAATTGTGGCAAATGTATAACAACAACAACAAAAAGCTGCAATCTTCTTAAATCTTCTTAAATCTAATAAATGTACTTCCTATTGAGTTGCATATCCCCGGATCTCAATTTTATAGTCCAGGTACACATTTACAAAAGCGATTGATTAAAGATGATAATCCGTTAGACGCGGCGTGTCGTGAACACGACATAGCTTATTCGCGGAACAAAGATCTCACGAAACGACATGTAACAGCCATAATACTCGCTGAGGAAGCGCGGAAAACGGATTACCGCGAAAGATTCAATTCTTGGAGAGAGTGCTGCTGCCACAGCTGTTTGGGTGGCTAGCTTTTGGAAAGCTAAAACGAAAATTGAGCTTGAAAATAAAGAAGAAAAAAAAGAAATGAAAAACTGAATATTATCGGTGGCAAAACGCGATGGTATCTTATCTATTCTATCGCTGTTGAGAATTCTTCCTATTTTTCGTTGGTCAGCATGGCAGAAGTCACAAAAACTATAAACGATAATAAAGCCGCGCAACGTCAGTTGGAAGGAACTGAAATGTCATAATCGCATCATGAAAGGTCATGGAGTTTACTTCGCTCCGTACAAGCGTGGACGAGGAGTCACAACGGAAAAAATAAAAAAAATTTTTTTTAAATATTAAACAGTTGCCAAAAATCCCAAAGAGTGGCAACCAACATACAACTGCAACATCTGACAAAATGTATACGTATTCCATATTTTAGATATTTTTATGCGTACTACCCTCAACAGGGGGAGTGTATCGAGAGCGATATCATAAATTGTGAAACGAAAGTGATATCGTAAATTTGGATAATGCTGATGGATCAGGTATTCACTGGCGAAGCGGAGAGATGCTGTTTACTTTGATAGTTTTGGCAATCTTCGATCATCGAAGGAATTGCAATATTTGTAACACAAATCGAGTATAATCGCATGCCTTATCAACGATCCAAGTAATTGTGGACTGTATCTATAGTTTTTACAGACGGTTGATCAATTTAAGAATTGACATTGCACTCTTTCAACTCAATATTCATTCAAACATGTCACTGAGACAGAGAGATTTACACTCACCAGTAAGAGTAGCGTTCTCGCAGCCTGCTACTTTCCGGCCGTAGATTTGAGCGGTGGCGATTGCGAGCTTGGTCTGACGGACTTTGAAACCTACCATATTTAACATAAATTCATTGAATAATAAGTTTTATTTTGGCGAAGAAATCATTCGAAGGACATCATCCAAAGGACCGTACGAAATACATGACATAAATAAGTATCTAAGACGTGCAATTCTACAACTTCATCCTAATGATGTTACGAGAGATAAAACGCTTCGCAAAGAGGATGAATAGATATCATTGATTATTCAATGCCATTAACAATACAATAAAGAGTGAGCTCAAATGCACTTGTCAAGTAAATTTTATCAAACATCACAATATTAGATCTCTATTTTTGGGATTTTTATCGAATCGTGTGTTGGAACCACAACAGTGGCACGAATCGGACAAATATGGATAAATATCATCAACGTAAACATCATTCGCATGCAACGTAATGGGTGCATACAGCAATGACACGCGTGTTGACGCGACACACGAGTTTTCGCCGTTACTAGATAAGATATCGGAAAGACCGACACAGATCATTTACCTTCCGATCATCGTACGGAGCTTTACGGATCTGACGATTCGTATTGTGGATCAAGACGGACGATTGCTCGATTTTCGCGGAGAGGAGATCATCATTAGATTGCACATGAAATACGACAATGATAATGTGAAATGCTTGTTCTGAGCAGGCAAAATAGATAGGGAACATAATTTTTGCCAGACGACAGTGATCAAATATTCGATTGTCCACGACGAGATAAGGATACCACCCATATATAGCAGGATTTATATACGTTACCATATGAAAGCATTCTCTACGTCGAAAGTAGATTGACTTCAAAGGAAAAAAAATGTGCAAAAGCAGCCAAATCTTGGATGTATTGTAATTGTATGGCATTCATAATGAAATTCGATATGAACTCAACGATATGGAGATTGCAGCAGAAACGATTTAAAATAACTAGTCTTATGAAGGATAACGCAACGTTATCTAATGAAATCGAATATAGTTTGCATAATGCTGGATTTATCGATATCGTGAAAAGCCTAATGACAGACGATGGATACTTTAATTTTTGTATACCTCAGTATGTTGTTGGACTTTTGCAAAGATTGCAGACATGTGGTAATTAACGTTCGTCACGAATTGATTTTGAATTGAACACGCAATGATAACAATTACATAGCAGGGAGATCCAGCGACAGAGCCGACGCTTGAATTATTCAAAGTACGATGGCGAATACTTCACGTTGCGTTGAACGAAGTTAATAAACTATCCATGCTGCGTGCTTTAGAGAGCGGATGATATCTGAGTATGAGTTTCCGTTCCTGAGAACTGTATGAGTACTCTTTATTGCCGAGTACAATGAAACATTCTTAGGCCAAGAAAAGACTGCGACTTAGTTGGAAAAATCATGATACGTTATCTTTCTACAGACTACAAACTGATAAAAAAAATATCATGCATGTAAAACTTCGACATTTGTAAATTAACCAATGTAACTTTATCTAAACTGTGAATTTTATCCGTACGATAATCTGAATCTAAACTTTGACAAACGCAGAGCCACTATTTTATATGATACGTATTTACGTTTCTGTACGTCTTACTATCCCATGAAAAAAATGAACCATCATTTCAAACTCTGTTTTGAAAGGTTTTACTCTAGTAATCATTGACTGTTCACAACGAAACGAATCCGTCAAGAATGGCACCGTGAATATATGATTAAAATTTGAATTCAAAAAGAATGTACCCGCGAATACAACTGCCTATTGTCTCATACACGACCGCGTGATCGAATATAGCCCAATGTCAAATGTAATACGCAAGATTACGTAAATTATCATCACCAAAAAATATTCTGCTCTCCTTTTTAATACATGAGATAAAATTCAAGATCTTTTGTAATCAAGCACAGTCCCAAAAAGTCGTTCACCACGATTATACCAATATTTGTGGATCTGCAAGAATTTATCGTTGGAAAGAAATTTGTCGTGAAAAAAGTGGCGGTATTGAGAAAAGGAGCTATTCTCTCTCATTATATTTTTATGTGTCCCATACCATGGAACTTCTTGACAAAGTTTGAAAAGTACTGCATTTCCTGGCTGAGTTTTCTGGCTTATCATCATGGATTGCCATGATGTAACGCCTGATTATAATGGCTGTAATTGGTGCGGAAGAGAATGACGACAATAAGGTTCTTGTATATGTTAAAGGACGTAAAAAATGCAATAACTCGATAGCAACGACTCGATTGAGATTCTGGATGCTGATTATGAAGATATATGGTAGATTCTTTACATAATATATATTAATAAAACTATACGATGTGGAAAACATGTTAAGAGTTGTGCGTTACAGAAAGTATTTAAAACATGCAACTGGTGGTTGCCAGAAAAAAATATTATATATCAAGTTTAAAAAATTAAATATCAGATTTTTTTTAATGCATTTTGATTTCTTTCCCTTATCCCTATAATTAAGAATCTATCAATAATGATTGTTGTTCAGTAGTATGTATACAGTTTAATAAGTGTTCGATAGTTACTCAATAACAGTTTTAATAATTAGGATTCTATAATTAGGAATTTTGGTATTTTTTGTGCATGTGCATGTGCGTGTGCGTGTGCGTGGTCGTGTGCGTGGGCGTGGCATGCGCGTGGACACGTGTGTGTGTGTGTGTGTGTGTGTGTGTGTGTGTGTGTGTGTGTGTGTGTGTGTGTGTGTGTGTGTGCGTGTGTGTGTGTGTGTGTGTGTGTGGGTGTGTGTG
>Ga0157363_1003658_pt1 | contig 13944 bp, 8 predicted proteins | sample AttsexASBM1_FD_111477 | JGI IMG/M metagenome (GOLD analysis project Ga0157363, IMG submission 111477) | Fungus gardens microbial communities from leaf cutter ant in Ribeirão Preto, State of São Paulo, Brazil - Atta sexdens ASBM1 | ecosystem: Host-associated > Fungi > Mycelium > Unclassified ...
ACGAATGATCTGTGACATTTACACATTATTTAATAAATTATTTAATAAATTATAATTCTCTAAATGTCACTTAATTTTAAATTATAATAATTTAAAAAATACACCGCAAAAGAGTAAATATTAATAAATCGATTTTGTTTTAAGTTGTAGATTTTTTTTTATTTGTATTGAGCTATGAAGATTTGATTTTTAAAAACTTTATACAAAATTATAATTTAAAAAAATAATAGATTTATCCCTCCGACGTCAAGGATAATTTAATGAATTGTTTCTCGATATTAGTGCTGATCAAATAATGTATAATAATAAATATCTACTCTTTTCTATGAAAAATTATCTTCATAATTCATTACAATCTTAATTCCGTTAGTCTAAAATTATTTCTGCTTTAAAAAAAAAAGAATATTTTGTTTCCACACATTAAATCTCATATTAGAAATTAATTCAAATTATAAACACATTAATTTGATTCGAAAAGAATTATAATGAAACTATAAGCTAGCCTTCTTTTAAAAATCTTAATCGAATTTCATCTTTTGCGTGTAATATTAATATATAAGAAAATAAATTAAATGTCATAAATAATTTTTAGCCCAAACAAATTCATAAAAATTGTATAATTTTTGTCTTTCTTTTTATATCACAAATAAATAGATTTTCAAATAGATTTTCATTTATAATAGTCAAAAATTTAGTCTGATCTGATTGATCGGAACTCACTTCGCTATACGGCAGATCGTACAACGCGATCGTACATGTGCTCACTTGCGCGTTACATTGGCACACGAGTTCGCTTATACAACCATACACATGCGACGAAAACTTTGGTCCCGCCTACACGGGGTATATTTGTGACCGCGATGGCCGCTATCGGTATCTCCGATTCAACGGTCGGAGCCAAGCGATGAAGGTGGAGACGCGTCTGCGCGTCTCCATGCCTCTCTCTTTCTCTCGCAATGTCTTTATTCGTTGAACAGCACCTCTCTTTCTCCGACGCGTAGACTATCATTTGATCCCCGCCAAGGTACATGCGGCAAAATCCCCTCTTTGAGACCTGCGCATTTCTTTCTCTCCGTTTTCTCTCCTCCGACTCCTCTCGTCGTATCCTCATGAACTCCCTACTCTCGACGCGTAACGCGACACGTTCAACTTTGCGCGCTAAACGGATTTGACGAATAATCTCTTGTAAAATTTCATAAATTCATCATATATTCATTTCTCTAATTCTTATTTAAATCATTTAAATAAATGTTCAAAAATAAACAGATAAATACTGCAAGTAAATTACTCACTCGTTAGTACTTCACTGTCTTTCCACTTGTCTCTTCTTTTTCTCACAATTCGTTGCACTTTCACAATAAATTAATTATGATCGCGCGACACTTTGTACGGCATTCCTGAGAAAGGATTGTTAATATAACGCGTACAACACTTTATAGTATATCCAAAGGAGTGAAATTTTCCCATTCTTTTTCCAGGGTGAAAATATTTTCACTCTTTTTCAAAGACTGACTCAATTTTCAAGTCTTTTGGAGTGAGATTTCACTTTAAAAGATTTAGAGAGTCTTCATGAATTATTCAATCTAAATTATTATTCACACTTTGTATTACTCGCACAATTCGTTTGTTGTCTAATTTTAAATCCGCGATTTTAAACTGAAAATAATAGGAAAAATGTATGATGCGTTTAAATTCTTTGATCCTTTATACAAATACAATAAAATATCTGTTTACAAATCGTCTTATACTTATGAATTAAAGCTAGTTAACTGTACTAATCATTAATTGTTCATCGAATATGTTTCGATAACGCAGAGTAATTCTCGTCGCTGCCTGCCTGCTCAAGTATCGCTGTGCGAATGATAGTACGGCGACCTTGTGTACACACGCAACCACCTCATCACGCAACTGTCACGCCGCGTCTACACAAAAATAATCACCAAGGTCGTTGTCGTTGTCGCCGTGCGATTTTTTCCATGAAATATTCAACGTATTATAAAATAACTACTAAATATATTCTATTTAGAACAAATATTCTCTTATTGCTTACAGTTTGAATTTCAATTTAAATTGTTGCAGCGTATTTCGCACTTTATCGCAATAATAAATAATCGGATAAGAGATATACTCTCTCTAAATGTTTTGGAATAGAATTTCACTTTAAAGAGTAAAAATTGAATCTTTAAGAGTGAGACTTTTTAGAATGAGATTTACTCTGAAAGTTTTAGATAGTAGATACGCGAATATAATTCTTTTTATTATACAAATAAAAAATTTATCCTTTCTTTTGCGCGAATGTATTTCAGTATATCTCTCTTTTCGTACGAGCTCTATTTTATCTGTTCACTGCACCTTTCGGAGGCTGATACCTGAATCCGTCGCGGAGGGCCGATTCGTAGAACATATACCAACCATGGCGGTATTACGATCGCTTGGAAAACGCATATCCGAGACAATGGAATGACTGTGGGTGGCAAGACTTGCGAGAATTCAATACCCTATTACCCTATTGCCCGGCTTATCTTGTGTTTAGGAATGCTTAAATTTTGCCAATACTTTTTGTTCATTGGAATTATCAATATTTGTTCAAATACTGCAAAAATTAGATATCAACATATACCTTTAATTTTCATCGAATATTATTATTATTATTGATTAATATTATTTCCTTTGATATTATAACAATTCATATATATATATATAAAATTTTAATTAAAAAAGAAAATAATGATAATAAATTAACAAAAACATAGAAGAATAAATATGTAAAATGTATATGTAAAATGAAATGAAGTGACATAATAAATAGGCGTTCGTTTTTGCCAAAACAAGAGAAGCCCATATCCATAGATACAAATCATACCTTTAGCTGATAATAGCTCCGTTTTTTTTAAATTTTGCAATGCAAAACATATATTCTATGCATCACATTCAAATGGGTTGCATAGATATGGTGAGGCTGCACATATTCTTAAGGAGATGCGTATCCTAACAATGAAACGTGTGGGCGGCACAGGATTCACATACCAAAATGGATGCAGTGTGCAAGAGATATCAATGTATCGGGCTACATACCTACTATTTTCGTTCTTAACAATACTGTGAAATAAATTCTTGACGTGCCGCAATAGCATCGGTATCAGTAAATATCGTTGTGAAATCTACATTGCATAATATTATAAAATTGCGCAACACGCGCGCGGAAATTGCTTTCAACCCATAATTGTCAATTATTACAAATAAAAGACTCGTCATTATATTCGTTCGGTCATCTCGATTATGCAACATGACAAACAAAGACAATGACAATAAAAGTTATGGGAAGTATTCGTATGCCGCATAATATGAGAAATTAAAAAAAATGGAATTAACTTATATCGTCTCGTAGTGATAAGATATCTCTCTACATATACTTACATTCAATTAAATTCAAGAAATATTACGGTTAAAATCGCATATTTATATTAATATGCATAAACAGAGCTAAAAAAAAAATATTTTATAGCACACATGATAAACTGAATAAAATTGAATATCCCTTCGATTCAATGTTCTCATTGCCTGTCATAAAGTTTATTCAAAGTTTGAAAGCTACTACTCGCTCAAGTAAGTCGAAATTTATAGTTTCCTGATCTACGATCACAAAATCGTTCCTTTACATAGGCAGACAAGATAGAAAAGAGGCCCGACGGTGACCATGCGAGGATTCGGCATTTATTCACAATCAACCTTGATCTCATGGGCGGCCTATGCCGCATTAGCTCGTCGTCTTACATGACGCTTGGCGGGATCTCAATATGTATGGTTATCGGCTCTAAAGAGATCATTAACATTATCTGCTGCAGGATGTATTATTGCCATATTACCAGCGTAACGATATATCTTTTCATGGTAGCAAAATGAGATTGTCGGCGGCTATCCTTTAGCAAAGTATTTGCTGCCGTATTTTGCGCTTTTGCACTTATATTTTATATTGTCGGCATCAACACTAAAGGGACTTTACTTTTTTAAAATTAAAGGGATTTTCGCATCATAGCTGCCTTATTATAAAGATATGATTAATTATAATTTACGGATTATTGAAATATGCGAACCGCAATCAATTATGACTATTAAAAATTGATACTAAAAGTTTAACAAAATTTATCAAGAGTACAATATTATGTATTTCAAAGGATGCAAATTAAAATGTTCTTGAGATAGAAGACGAAAAGTTAATAACTTTCGATATCTTAATTTTTGACAGATGCCACGGTGGTAGCTCTCGAGGAGGATGTTCCACGGGGGCGGAAGTGGCGGGTACGGCGCAAGTTCCGATTACCAGCAGCAGTCCCAGCAGCAACAACAGCAACACGGGCAGCAGCTCCAGGCGCCTGTCTATGTTCCATCGTCTAGACCAGCGATTCCATCTGCAGCCACGGCGCAATATCATTCCTTCCCTACTTCACCCTCGCCCGCATGGTACGATGACCTTTGAAAATCATACGCTTGAAATCACGTTAGTTAAACGTCAAATATCCTTGATCCTTTGAAGGGAAAAGACGGCACCCTGGCAGCACGGAGTGGAGACGTATGCGGCGCATCACGCGCTCGCCGGACACACAAGCGGTACCGCGGCAGCGATGGGACCGCACGCTGGACCTGGTCATCCGCATGCGGGACATCCGCACGCGGCGCATCCTCACTCAACTCTCGCCGCAGCCGCGGCTGCACCCTTCTATGCGCAGAACGTCGCGATGATGTCCTCGTGGCGCGCTTACGACGGCACCGGTTTTCAACGTGCATCACCTTATGGTTCGTCTATACATGCGAGTTTTTTTTTATAAATGTGTTTCTGCACATGTCTGCTATGTGCGTCTATTATACTTCGTAAACAAATATAATTTGCACACGATGCAGCAAAAGTAAAAGTTTTTTCACGTTAGCTTTTCAATAGATATTATGATAATAATTATAACTTATGTGCACGTTAAATAAATAAAATATGATAGAATTAAATAATAACAATATTGACATTTCTAAAATCGAATGAAAAAAATTATTGGAACGATCATCTTAAAAAATATAATCAATATTGAAGTTAACAAATTATTTTCTTCGATATTAAAAGATACTAATTAGATAAATATTGATAACTTATATCGGTATGATTATATTAAGTAATGTTATAAGTGTTGTGCTATCTCTACTCTCTCTGACGTAAAAATATCACTAATGTAGCTGAATTTCATTATCCTTCCCTGCTATATTTAAATTCGCTCGCGACGGCGCGTGAAAATGGAGGTGCTTATATCGCTTTTCGTTGGCGTGCATCACGCGTGAAGTCGCAATGATAAACAAACAAAAGTTATGGGAACTACCCGTATGCTGCGGCGATAAGATATGTAGGCATGCAATTTCCTACGGTGCCGATTAGTTTATCGAAACCGCAGACGATATCACGAATGGAGTTTGTGAGGGAGTACTCGTGGAATTGTCAAGCGTATACGGTTTCTGTAATGAGACTTAAACTCTCCTTTTGGAGGTAAACCTTTTATTTTCATGTCATCTCGATGGCCGAGAGACAAGAGCTTTCCAATCGAAACTTTCTAAGTGAATTGTGCGCAATAATAGCGCTTGACAAAATTGTCTCATTTAACTTTATAAGATTTTCTAGCTGGATGTTATTGGCAGACATGTATGAATGTTTTAACAATATCCGACAATAAAATATCGTATTAACGCGTGTGAAAAGAAATATTTAACTTGATGATTAACGCTGACTTCGTGACAGCACCGCTCGGAAGAAAAACACTGCGCTGAGACGAGGAGAAAGAAGCTACTTTCCTTCGCGGATGCTATTTACCGCCGTGCACGCGGCGGGCCATGTGCGATGGATAAGTGATAGCGGTGCCTTTGAAGTGAGCCGGGTCGATCTCGCGGTCAAGTGTTTTACAGCATAGCGACGGAGAATCGGTTCAGAGAGCCAGCGCGGGCGGATGCTTCCTCTGGAGAATCGGGAACAGCTTGTCGCGCATTCTCTGCTTTGCCGTCTAACTGTAAATTCCGCTACGGACGTCCTCGAGACGTTTCGATAAAATGTTAAAAATGGGCTTATCTCATCAATTCGGTGCGGATAAAACTAATTTCGGATTTTCATACAAAACGAGTAGAATTAGCATTAAAAATAAAAGAGAAACACGTAAAAAGAAACTCGGCAAAAGTTTACAATTAATATCGTCAAAATAAAATAAAAATATCTTATTTTTCGCGATTTATTATTAGTGCTTTAAAATTTTTTTCAATCAAATGTGTATTGTTGAAATCTCTTTATGGTTTCCAAATGATTTAACTGATGATGAGTTTTGTTGTATAAGTTACAACAAAATAAACATTAAATTAATTAACTGTACATTAATTAATCAATCAAATACTGATTACAGATACCGCAATGGATTTCCAATTTGGCGAGGGTCGCGAATGCGTAAATTGCGGCGCGATATCGACGCCGCTCTGGCGGAGAGATGGCACCGGTCATTATCTTTGCAATGCATGCGGACTTTATCATAAGATGAACGGCATGAATAGACCGCTCATCAAGCCCTCAAAACGCCTGGTAAGTTCATCCACAAAAGATTGTCTACGTATAAGTATTCATTTTGTGAAGAGCCTATGTCTTTCATATGTTATACCTGCGAAAAGAATCTCTGATCTTTAACAATAATTTTTAGTATAAAAATGTTACTAGTTTACAGAGATATTTTTCAAGTACTTTCATATATAAAGTTAGGTCTTCTTATTATCAATAAGGAACGCCTTTTAAAAGAGAGATCTGTTTGATTCTTTTAAGAATATCCTGTTTATTCACAATAATTGCATTTGCATTTGAGTCGTCTTGACGTGTGTTACAAATGGGACAGATGTCGGAATTTCAGACCGCAACGAGGCGACTCGGGCTGTGCTGCACAAACTGCGGCACTCGCACCACCACCTTGTGGAGGCGTAACAATGAGGGTGAACCAGTATGCAACGCTTGTGGATTATACTTCAAATTACACGGAGTCAATAGGCCGCTAGCCATGCGAAAAGATGGTATACAAACAAGGAAGAGAAAACCGAAGAAGACTCCAGAACAGAATGCTAGATCATCTCAGGGGGATCATGAAACCACTGCTTCGACTACATCCTCTCCTTCTACAGGTTGATAAATGTTAAATTTTTTTCTCTTGTGTGGTAGTTTGATAGAGAAATGTATGTACGAAATATAAAAATTTAAATTCTAAGATAAACTTCTATTTTTTAATACATAAATTAAAAACATGATAATTAGTAATAACGATAATAATTAATTTTTTTATAATTCATTATTCATAATTTAAAAAATATTTTTTAATTTTAAATTTAGTACATATCAATACATTTATTACATATTAATAAAAATATCATTTTCTTCGCATTTTATAAAATATTTATGTTTTTCTGATTACTTTATTATTTATACATACATCGATCTATTTTAAAATTTTGTCACAAATATTTTTCTACAGACTTGAAGAATAATCAACAACAGCAGCAGCAACATCAGATCGAGATGCCAAAATCATCGGGCTCATCAACATCGACTGATAGACCTGTTTACCTCGGACATACCTCTCTCTTGGCTGGAAATGTACCTGCTGTGAAAACGGAACCGCGAAGTTGTGATGGCGTCGTTGGTCAACCATACTCATCTTATTATCAACATCCTCATCAATTAACTGTTACCAGCGAACATCAGCAACAGAGTTATTATGGCACCCAGGAAGCACCCTATCATCATCAACATCATGTCACTACAGCGGCAAAATTACTCGCGTCCTCGTAATTGTTTAATAACTGACATTTGTTCATTAGAATTGTCTCGAAAATAGATTCAGACGTGTTGAAAAATGAAGATTTTTTTCGCAATATGGATTATTCAAGAATTTATCGAATTATTAGAAACTTAAAGATCGTAATTTTCTAATAATGAATAGGAGGTATGTTAGAATTGAAGAGTGTGATTGAATTTTAATCCGATTATTTGGGAAAAGAACAAGAGAGAATAACGAAATTAAGACACTTCTTTGACAAGTGTATGTGGAAGAAGAATTCTTCTGCAACATGGGACTAGTCAGTGACGTGCAAATTGTTTTGAAATTCAAAGAAAAACGGTGATAAAAATTGAAATATTATGAATCCAAGAGAAGAATATTATTTTTCAAGAAAATACGTAAGTTTTCAAGAAAGTGATTACTTTATATAAAAATTTATGCATGAACGTTTTAATGTATAATAAAATGATCTGAGAAGAAAAAAATATCAATACATATATCTTAAAAACTTTGATTTTAAACGTGTCGTTAATAGATAGGAGGGAAACTGGATCTCTAGTCAATGACAGGGATTATAAAAAAGTTACGAAAGACGACGCGTATTGAAAATTATTTTGTTAATTTAACAAAATAATAATTGGAATTACGAGAAAATGGAATGAAAGTATAAAATATTAATATCAAAAACGGCATATTTCCATATTTAACTACGCATTTTTTGCGTTTGAATATCTGATACATGTAAATAGCTGAGTTATAATACAATTAGTGCAAAAGTGCTTCCTGGTTTGACAAAAGCGCAAAGATACTTAATAAAAATGATGATTTGGCAAGGCTAGTGTGCAACAAATAGAAATATGATTTTTGCATTTAAAGAGCAATGAAGCATCATATTACTTTTCAATTTTCTAATCAGAGTGTAATATTTCGACTTCCTGAATATAAAAGAGAAAGATCTTCGTTTATTGTAAGTATTAAAATAATATTTTTTTTGTTACACAACAAATGCCTGCGCAACCAGAGTACTTAATTGTAAATAATCTCCATAATAAACTATTGCAATATTAGGAATAGATAGACTTTTTCGGCCTCGACGACTCTTCATTGCTTTATTTACTATTATACTGGATTAGAACATTTACTTATAATTCTCCGTGATTGCTTGAAATATGTATTGAATTTTGCATGAAATATTCTATTGACAAACATAAGAAGTATAAAATTTATAATTGTAAGAAATAAAAAAAAATAAAAAAAAATGTAAAATTTTAATTTTACAGAGGATGAAATTAATTTCTCGAGGCACGAATACAATATTATCAGATTTAGCTGTAATCCCTGCACGAATATAATAATGATTCACTTCGAAAAATAACTAGGAAAAGTCTGAAACATTCTTATAATTTATTGACTCGAAACCGTTGTCACGGTTTCTTGACGAATATATTTAGCTAACGTTAATGAAAAATGAATTTTTGTGTATAGTTCCTTTGTAACACTACTTTTGCAATGCGCAATAAATAATTTTACTCACTTAAACACATCAACAGAGAAGTTGCGTTTCTTTTTCCGAGCTAAAAAGAGATCCTATTTAAAATAATATAGTAATAATATATAAAATAATAAAAACTTAATGTTGAACAAAAGATAAATCAATCACGTCGCACTTTTATTAAAATTCCCGCAATAATATGTAGCATTATAGGATAATTTGAATTTTATATATATATATATATATATATATAGGTACATATCCTTTATATATGTCCCTACATTTTTTATATGGACAAATAAATTATTATATAATAATTGATGTTGATATCTTATATGATAACAATAAACATGTATTATTGTAAAATCAGATGCTTTCCTATAATATTGTTTAATTCTATCTTTTTAATCGTATTGCTGAAATAAAAGAAATTAAAACTTTTCTGTTGAGTAAAATTCAAAATAATTTTTATAACAAATATACGCGGAAATAAGAAATTCAACTGTGAAGTTTCATTTAGTATATTTTTATGTATATTCCAATCATCAAACAATATTGTAAACCAAGAAAATAAAATCTTTTCTAATAAAAAGATTGCATCAATTTTACTTTTACAAAAAAATTCGTTAAATTATTGAATAATTGATTGAAAAGTTAATTGCGGTTTCTCTATTCTGGAATAATTTCACGATCGAACAATGATGTCATTCTCGATCAGTCTATCGCAAATATTATGCTTTCGCGTTTTGACATTTGGAGTGACGTGTCGGACAAATCCAACTTACGTCCGTCCATTTCCACCACCAATGAGTTAAGTCTCCCTCAAACAGAGGTGAGTTCCACGTCCTGACAGAGTTTGCTTTCATTCGTGGGCTCGGTTGGACACGATCACCTTGATCATTTCTCGGATATTATCGCATGATTCGAATTACAAAAACTCGCTCGATTTGTGTGAACTTGATCGTATTGCATTAAAATAAAAAAAAATGGGTAAATATTTATTTTAATTTATTCAATCGCAAATAACACATATTTCTCTGGTATGATTGTGCATAATATATGAACCAACCCTTAAAAAGTACAAATAATTTTCTCATAATAAAATTCTTAACTGACAAACGATAACATTTCTCGTAATAGGAAGAACTCTACCTACACCAGTGTCCTGTAAAGTGTGTGGTGATCGATCATACGGAAAACATTACGGTGTTTATTGCTGTGATGGTTGCTCGTGTTTCTTTAAGAGATCCGTGCGTCGCGGTGCTCTGTTCACTTGTACAAGTTCGTACACGTTTAAACGTTTACACAAAAGTAGTAAAATATAAGAACATGCCAGATAATCCAATATCAAAAGAATAATGCTAGAAAATGCTGCTTAAATATCATATCAATAATCGGACTTATAATTCTTTAGATAGTGATGGATCCTGCACCATTGACAAAGCTAGACGGAATTGGTGTCCACATTGCCGTCTAAAGAAATGTTTCTCCGTTGGCATGAATACAGCGGGTAGGTAAAATATATTAAATATATTTAAAAAAAAATCTTTTTTAATATTTAGATATTTAGATAATGAATCAAGTTTTCGTTTTAAAATTAATAATAATTATTGCGAAAAGGTTAAACTTAATCAATGACTTTGATTTTTATATATAATTAAAGTCAATATAATCCTGAGTCACGCACACTTTGAATCATATGACGAACTTTTCTAATTTCTGAGATTGAATTTTTATTTCCGATTACATTAAGTTTTACGTGATTCAGGATTATATCGACTTTAATTATATGTAAAAATCAAAGTTATTGATGAGATTTAATCTTTTCGCAATAATTACCAAATTAATAAAACAATGCAATTATTGATGTATTAGATGTATTTTACGTTTGCATAAAGATCAAGATACATTATTAATTGTTTGCAATGTGTTTGTGCATAATTTAATTTATAATCTAAACTTTCTTCTAGAAATATACTTTTTTCTATAAATATATATAATTGTAACTTTTTTGTATAATTAAATAAATTTAATTTAAAATTGAATTTATTCTCATTACGAATAAAATTGTATTAAATTAAATCGATATGTATTTTTTTATGAAATCTCATATCGTAAGGGCGAATATAAAATCATCGCCAACAAGTAAACATAGCAAGATGCTAACAACTCAACGAGATGCAAATAATGGCGTGTGCTAGACACGTGCCTTCATCCTTAACGATTCAGAAAAATTAATTGACAGCAGAATCATAATGTAGACAATTTATATTAATTTGATGTTTGTCTTATATTCTTTTTATTTCATATATATATTTTTTTTAATGCGATAAAAGTGATAAATATAGTAATCATAAATATAAATTAAATAAATCAAAGATCTAAAAATTTTAGAAGAAACTAAGAAAGACTAAATCTGTTATAAGGATAGATATATATAACAGACACAAATTGCGATAACTATCTTTCATGTGATAATCTAGTAAATAATTTAGTAGTAGCCATTGCCATAATGTGTCACGAGAAATGATATTGAGTGTCAACTCTGGTCGTCAGCTCTTAAATACACAAACCTTATCCTGTGATCGAAGAACCAAAGCCACCCTACTGGAATTCTTCAATTATATTGTTATACCACACTTTCATATTGATTATAATAAAAATGTAAAATAAATAATTATGTAACACAATAAGAAGTATAGAAACTTCATAAATTTTTTTTTTCAATTTTCAAAAAAGATATAATATTTACAAGCTAATTTAAGCAAAGCATATTTAAATTTTATGAAATATATTTAATAAATATTTAATTATTGTTGAAGTAATTGCTCATCTTCAAGAAAAAAATATTATTTTATTCTTCTCAAAACCAATTATAAAAATGAATGATAAATAAGAAGTAGAAACTGTCTTTACTTTTTTTTATAAGGTACTGTTAAATTTTTAAAGCATATATTTTCACAGCGGTGCAGGAAGAAAGAGGGCCACGTGCTCGAAACAATTCGCTCTCAAATCCACATAATTCTAACAGCACCTGGAAGCCTAGAGTTGATCCTTCAACGTCTTTTTGTGCACGTTTTAATAATTCCGAGATATATTTGCCTTTCAAGAATTCCACACTGAATAATACTCTAATGGTGAAGACGTTACACGAATCTGAAACTAGAGAGAATATTTTCTTTCCTGTCATGACGCGCTATGTACAACCGACGAGGATTATATCACCCGGTAATTTTCTTTCCTTAGAATATTTAAATTACCCGACTTTAGAATTTATCAAGTATCTAACCTTTATGTGTGTGTGCGCGCGCGCGCGCTATATTCCTAATAAAATATATAAGTCTAATTCTTTTAAAATCCATTTCTACAGTTTCAAAGAAAAATTCTGATTTGTAGAGTAATGCAAATAAACAATGTTGTGATATATATTTCTTATGAGAAATTAATTGAATTTTATATTGCACGCAGGCACGGCTATACAGTACGAAATATCCGCGCAAATATTCCTGGCAACTATTCGGAATGCACGTCGTCACCGAGATTTTTCGATACTGAATGTGGAAGATCAAAATAAGATTCTTCGTCGTGGATGGTCTGCTCTTTTTGTTTTACGCGCAGCTACGTGGCCGGTTGATTTAATAAACATACGAGGACAAAATGCAACGAGTAACGATAGTGCTTTAGCCTGCATAATTGCAACGCGCGCTGCAATCGAAAAATTACAACTTGACGATGTCGAATTGTGTGTTTTAGACACGTTTGCGTTGTGTCGTCCAGGTAAATAAAAGTTAAAGTACATATATGTATATGCAAGAAAGCCATATAACTTTTCGATAGTATACAAATAAAATATGCTTTCTCACTGATAAAAATGCGATTACATTGAAAATGTGGTTTAAATTGCAGAAATCGCCAATAATACTACAAACGGTGTCCACATAATGTCACAAGCGAGAAATTACGCCGTGAAAACTCTAATACAACATCTCCAACAGCAAGACGATCGAGAGAATAAATTGGCGAAGATTCTATTTGTCTTACCTATTCTTACCGGTTGTTGTTCTCGAGAATTGGCTGAGGAATTGTTTGCACCAATTATCGGTGACACAGATCTGGAAAGAGTTATCGCGTCTGTACGATAAATCTCTTGCAATAATCGTATGCATATATATATATATATATATACACACACGCATGCATATGTATACGTACGCATTTACACAAAATTGAAGAATTAAAATTTGAATTTTGCAGTTTAATTTCCTTTCTAATAAAGTTTCCTATAATTTGTTTCTGAGTTATACTGAATTTATGAGAAAAAGTTATTTATTTTGTAATACTTTCTTTAAAACGATATAACTTGCAATTAGTAAAAAAAAAATCGTAGAAAAATGTTCAAAATATGCATTTTTTGTAATGAACTTAGATTCATACACTTTTGTATCATGCAACCAATTTCCTTGAGAGCAGTGTAACAATTTAAAAAAAAAATTTTTCCCTCTCTTTGAATGTCCGCCTTCAACGAAAGTCGTTTTGTATTATATTTTATGTAAATGTGATCCCTATAATTATCAAGGGGAATGTTCAAATTTTAATTTGAGCTTTGGTTCATCTTAATTC
>Ga0157363_1003659_pt1 | contig 13942 bp, 7 predicted proteins | sample AttsexASBM1_FD_111477 | JGI IMG/M metagenome (GOLD analysis project Ga0157363, IMG submission 111477) | Fungus gardens microbial communities from leaf cutter ant in Ribeirão Preto, State of São Paulo, Brazil - Atta sexdens ASBM1 | ecosystem: Host-associated > Fungi > Mycelium > Unclassified ...
GTTCAAAAAAAAAATATAAAAAAAAAACCGAGAAAGTTATCTTTTATTTCTATCCTACGTATCTGTCGCCGCGGCAAGAAAGGAAAAAGTTAAAAACGAAAGAGAGAGAGAGAGAGAGAGAGAGAGAGAGAGAGAGAGAGAGAGAGAGAGAGAGGTAGCCAGCCTTCTCACCACTCACCACTCTGATGGTATTGATCCGCCAGTGAAAACCGCGGTATTCGAATTTCTGAATCGGGTCGACGTCTAACAATAATTTTCGAGAGAATAAAGAGAGAATAAAGATGACGAGGTCACCGAGTATATCAATGAGGTCACGAAATTTCGAGAATCGTAAAGTCACGAAAAACAAATCGTTGAAAAGTTTCAATAAAATTGCTCAAGGATATAATTCTGTCCTTTTAGTCATATCGAACAAAATGTTAAATTAATTCGTTATCGATATCAGTCGAAGAGGTAAGTATACTTGTATGTATGCGTAGGTGTCTGTGTATACTATATGCGCGTAAAGCGAGAACTGATCGTCGTTTTATTTAGTGATGGAATATCGAATTTAACAGCTTCCATGAGCGGAAACGAAACGAGAGAGTCGATCAAGCTGTGCTTCGTAATTAGTTGAGTTACGTCGTAAATGAAGCATACAACTTATATACGCCATCGTTTCCTTAAAGGCATCCTTGGAGACGACACGGACTCAAATCGAATTTACTTTTCTTTTTCTTGTACTTAAAGGTAATTTCGAGAAGCGAGTCCTTAAGTAATTCCGTTACTATAAATCAATATCATAGCTCTTCCTCCCACGTCAAGAAAAGAAACTAGAACTCACCGCAATGTTCACTTTTAAGTCGCTACTCACTGCTAAACTACGATCGAAAACATTTTGAATCTTCTTTAATTTTTTAAAGCTCTTTCGCAACGTTGAATGCATACGTCATTGCCTTCGTCGATTCAGATAGATATATTATTTAAAGTACGAAATTATTCGCGGACATCAGAGACTTTAGTTCTCCGATTCGATGATTTTTGGGAGAGCATACATCATGGTTGAATCATCAAGATGCAAAATGTGGAAACTGCAAAATATTTGTACAATTATTCACTAAGCGTGCATGAGTAAAGAGTAAATATCATTTGTGCAACGTGCATTTGTACACAATGTGTATACAGATGTTGTCGACACGTGTCTCTCTCTCTTTCTACATTAGTGAGTTGTTTGTTTATTAGAACAGGCACGGAGAAAGAGTATAACTGTTCATGAAGGGGAAAAAAAGGCAAAAGGTGAAGGACATCCCTCACGTCGCAGTGGCGAGAGATACAATTGTTTACTTAATACAACCTAGTTAAAATCCTCATCGCAACTGTATTCGGTAGTCTCATGCTAAGTATAAATCCGCAAAACTTCTGCAGGATTGGGACTTTTGCAAAATTACTGAATATTTTGTCCGGTCAAAACCGCGGTGAGAGAAAGCACGCGGGAAAACTTTTCCGACAACGAGGACAAAATGGTTGGACGGCTGGTGGTGGTTGCGAGGATTCTCGGAATCCCCGGATTGAGGAAACCATCTATGTATCCTGCATAGAAACAAGTAGAAAGTTTTGCGTTGTTAGCCGAACAATCCCGCCACGCATCATCTGCTTGGTTTGTCCTTGTTCTAAGGTCGGATTAATCGGGATAATGTTTAATAAATAAAATAGAGAAAGACAGAAAATGATAAAACTTAACTCTATAAAAAGTTTCTGATTTATTGCATGAAAGTATTTACACTAAATATTGATAATAAAGAATTGATATTAAATATTACACAGAAGTTAAACAAAAAGAATTTTGCTGACATCGATCTAAAAATAATTTTGTTAGATAATCGAAATAATCTCGTTAAAAACTAAAAAATGATAAGCAATGCTGCAAAAATTTTGATATTCTAGTAACCAGTTTGAGTTTCTAGAAAAATTATTTTCAATAAAATTTTCCGATAAAATTATTTTCAGATCTGTTATTCAGGAAAATTTTAGATTTTTCAGTAAAATCATTTTTCAACAGGAGAACTTCGTGAAGTATCAAATACTGCTTTAAATGAAATTTTTTAAATTATTTATTTTCAAAATTTATATTTTACAAATTATTATTTTTTTAATATTATTGAAGCAGATAAATAGAGAAATAGAGAAATTTTATTATAAAATTTTTGTATAAAATATTTTATTATAAAACTTTTGTATAAAATATTTTGTGATATCTTAAACGATTTTTGAGATATAAGTTAAAAGCTAAAAGTCGTTTATTTATAATGGATAATTTCCTCCTCAAAATCATTTTTTCGTCCTAACTGATATCTTTTAAATTCATCTTTAGGTTTATATAACCTAAGTAAATGTACATAAACTTTCATTAAAGTTAGAATTTGATACTCGTAAGATTCCCTGCAAAAATTTTAATATTCTAGTTTGAGTTTCTAGCAAAATTATTTTCAATAAAATGTTCCGATAAAATTATTTTCGAATAATGCAGCACAATCATTGATTACACATACACGCACACGCACACACACATACACTACACATACAGGAATTGATTTCAGAAATACGACAAAGACCTGTTCTAATAAAACAAGATAAAATAGAATTCTTTCGTTTCAAAAGAAAATAATATTAAAATAATATTTTCCTTCTCAGTGCGGTTGTCTAATTTCGCAGAATGTAAGCGCTTTATTTGATCAAGAAACGTTTTCAGTGCATTTTCAGGAGCCATATAATCCCGAAGAGGAATGTTATTGTGAGTGCTCGACCAATCGAGCGACCGGAAGTTCGAGATAAGCGCATGCCGTCGCTTCATTTCGAGCAGCAGTTTCATTAGTTAGCACAACAGGGTCATTCCCGCTTCCATATTCACTTCCGGGCAGTAAAGAGACCGTCTGCATGCTTTTTTCGATGAAATCTCTGTGATGACACGTCCGTCGCGTCGCGACGCTTGAGAAATGCGAATATAGAAGCATTCATTCGTGAACATATGATTGCAGTCAATACGAGAAACCAGGCCACACATACTGACCAGCTTCCGGTTGGGAAACTCTATGAATAGCTACCGACTCGGTACGGAAGCCATATAGAAATACCGTCATTTACCAATCAGTATCGGCGATTAATTCTTGCATCGAAGGGGAGAAGCGATGTATTGCATGTAGCTATTTTGTCACGGCTCTTCGCCAAAACGCAAGCTGAATATATTCGCGTACAATTACATCCGGAGAATAATATACTTTCAAATGACATGACATTTATGATCATAGAACTCTCAACTTTTTTATTGCTTGAAATACGATCCTATATTATATTTTATTCAGCTTGCATTTAGAAATATAATACGAGCTCGCAAACTCGTAGTACAAAGTCTGGTATTATGAGAATGTATACAACTTCTGGTCAGTGGTTTATGATTACTCGACTAATACGGGAAACTATTATTAAGTGGAATTATAAATTAATCTCTGGACAAGCGCGGTAAAGGCACTGTAAAGTTTGTTTTAAAACGAGATCGTCGAAAAGCTCACAATTGGTATAATCAAGTGTTAATATTTTATCGCGTCAGATTTTATTAAAATCTAAAATCTAAAATTGACGTCGCGGTTAATATTCTGCAGATCGGAAGAATGTGGAAATTTGTAGAACATTAACATTCTATCTAAAATGTACGTTCATTAAACGTGGTTATCTGAGAACTAACAATAAGACCGAAAGAAGATTACACAACGGCTCGAGTTCACAACAAGACCCTAAACAAGGCACCGGATAGCACTAATTGGAATGCTATATTAAATTAAAATCGACAGCAGAATTCGTGCCTTCGGATGTTTTGAAAGCTCGTAGTAATAAATGTAACGATTCAATGTCATCGAATTAAATAGAATGGATTTAGATAATCCAATTCACACATCGTATTGTCGCATAACAATTCTCGCAATTGAGTTAAACGGATAATATAATGAAGAGCGAAGAGATTTTCATTATATTATTCGAAAGAGATCTTCAGGAAGCCAAAGGAATCAACGTAGTTCACTTTACGCTTCTATTAAAGATCGAAATTTGATCACGTTTCTTTCAGAAAAATTATCAAGGAATCTGGAATTTTTACCGAGGCTATATGAAAGGTGCGACATTCTCGAGATTCACCTTCCCTCGCATTGTACCTCGACGCAAGAACTTTCTTTTGAAAATGCTCTTTGGAGTATCTCCCCTTTTCCTTTGTTCTTCTCGAGATTCTTGTCGCCGTGCTCAAACTGAAGAAAAACTTCTCTCTTTATAAAAAAATAGCGATTTAAACTTTAATGCAGTGCAGAGACAATTTCTCCTCCGATGGTTAACCATAGTCTTAGGTTAGCCATAACCTTTATCGTAATTAGAAAAATCGATTTTATCGCTCACCTCCGCCAAAAGAGATGATCCTTGATTTGCATTCTCGGAACTGACCTCCAATCGCGACAGTTGCTTTGAATTTATTAAAAAATTGTAAAGCCAAAAAAATGTGATAAGAGAATCAATTTTTTACGCTTAACGCTTTCATTTGCATTTAAATCCATCGAACGTCCGACAAGAAAAGTTAAAAAATTACTGGAAATATCTTTTCGAACTAGTCGTTTTGCATAACTCGCGTAGAAAGGTATTTATAGAAACTATTTAACGAGAAATTAACAGTATAGAAGCGATTATTTAAACGACGACTTTTTTCGCGAGCGTTCTCTGAGTGCTCCAATTATTTAGGACGAGTCGTAAAATTTAGCGCGCCCGTGCGATGCATTTAAATGAAATTCTAAATTGGATATTATGCTGCATTTCCCGTATGCGCGAAACCCATTGTGACCGCGAAGGCGCTCATGTTTCAAACGGCGGACGAAACGGAGGTGCATTAATCACGAATTAATTATCACGTGTGACTCTACAGTTATATAAAGTTGTAATTGACCTTTTTTACCGCCATGGCAAGGATATGAGAATACACTTGACGCGTTTTAATGCACGACAGTAACATGTGTCTCTTTCAGTAAGGTAGAATAGAACGTTTTATTCCACACGCCATCGATACTTTTACGCAAAAGATATAACATATTTATCTCTGAATACAATATATTGTGCAATTAATTTTATCGATGACTGGAAGGTCGTCCACGTGCGTGCGCGGCATTAAACGTGTTCTATTGCTCGTATCTTTGTAACACGAAGTTCATTTATTAGCGACGCGAATTACTATTACGCGAGATACGAACAGCGGGAGAAATATGCTCTGAGCTAACAAGTACCCTGCTTCCTCAATTCCTGATTATTCCACAATTTAGCAATAATCACGATATGCGCGATAATCGAATTTATGTATTCCTGTAAGACACAAGCGTATCTCGTCGAGGAGGCACATTACGTGAAATTGTATTACGCATATATATTGTAATATATTGGATTATCAAACGTCCTATCATGATTGCAGCATCAAATGGGATGCATAATAGATCGAGATTTGCATCGAAAATTCAATATTTGTTCATTATCCTTGTAAGGCTAACGAATATTAATCATGAGTGTAGACTCGTTATTATTGATAACGGTACTTCAATATTTGAACTCATTTAGGTTTCCAGCTTAAAGCGAGTGCTTGTCTGTAGGATGAAATCTTTTAGTGATACTCTATTCAGGAAATCGTGGGTTGTCATTCTCTCTGTAGCCTATCCATAAACATCATTAATTAATTTCCAACCGCTAACGAGAATAGGATTAAAACAAGCTTTGTTAAAACTTTCAAACGATCCAACGTAACAAAGTGGTTGATCCACTTGGCCGATATGTTATCGGTACCTGCGCGGTGTATCTGCGCGGCTGAATATTCTATGTTCTTGCAATTAATTCAATCAATGCATTCGCGACGCAGGTCGTTCGGCAGCTGCCAAATTTCCATCCGCGTGTTGTCGATATACCAAAGGTTGTTTGCATGTCGATTCATTCTGTATATGTAACAGAAGGAATAACTGTGATTGCGATATTTTCCTAACAAATATTATTTTATTATTGCAACTATGGAAAGTATCGACAGATTTCCACGAATCACAAAGGTATCGATAACAATTAAATGATTATTTTAAATCGTTTAATTTAAGTTATATTAGAATTGATTGCGATCTGCGGTTATATCATGATGTATTTGAGCCATAAAGCAATTTCGTCTATCATCCAGAATAAAGGATTAGAAAATATGCAATTAAAAGATTAATTATATGGCAGTCACATTTTTCCAATGGCAGTTATTTGTACGTGATGGAATTCCGGAATTCGAGAGAAAAAAAAATGAGAGAAACCAGCATCAAACGATGCAAAGAATGGGACGAAGGATCGATCTGTTTTCAGATCATTAACCTGTTTAGTCTTTCGAAGAAAGGAAGGCAGGAAAGAAGGAGCCTAAAACTTGCGGCCTTGAATTCCTGAACTGTCCGACGAAACCTGAATTCCAAATTAGTAAGGAAAGTCGGTGAAACCTACAAGATAAATGAAGCAATAATTTGCTGTCATAATCGTGGCTTATTTAGTAAATCTCGTCAGCAAACATTGTAGTTACGTAAACCACTTATATCAATATTAATATTAAAATTAAATTAATATTAAAATTATAAAATTCTGATTTATCAAGATCAACGAACGAATAATTGAAATCAGAAGTTTAATGCTTCACGATCTCACTTTAATCTCCTCAAATCTTTCAGCTCAGATTGCTTCAGCTTGTGGATTGAGGACTCAACAAGTATGCGATCCTTTAAAACTAAGAAGTGCAATCCATGGAATTTTAATGCTATCACAGCAGATTGATCGCAAGACCTTGCGAGGTGACCGAATTATTTCCGTACGTTAGAGAAACTGGACTGACCGTGCGGTTAGGTAGAAATAAGTTCGTTTGTTGAGCTTACTTGGCCCCGATCGATGCCAACTGTCTACTAGCTAGAATTGTCTAGCTATATACGTATATACGCGACGGTTCTGAACGCGGCCAGTCTATTACTCTGTCCCTGGTGTTTCGGAATGACCAACCAGCGGAACAACTAGTTTTCATCCCTCTGTGTTCTGTATCTGTTATTCCTTGGCTCCTCGTTCCACACCGACAAACGAGAGAAGCATGGTCGTGGCTGATTTGACCCTGCCCGTTGAACTAGCAGGTATTCGGTATATCTTTCCGGTGGCCCGGAATATCGATTCTGCGCGTTAGACAAGGAATACAATTATTATTAACTTGCACCTACTTTTCTGGAAAAGAATGGGACATTAAGTCAAGTGCATTTAGTAGGATTTTCAAAAGTTAAAAGTTTAGACTTCGTAATTTTGCGAAGTCTTTCTGCAAAAAAAAAAGTTCCTTTTTACGATGTTTTACGGTTAGTGAACCGATTAACAGCATCGTGAGAACCGACATATATAATGACCTTTCAAACTCAAAGAACTCGAGAGAATCGAAAAAACTTTATATTCACTTTAGTCCACGAAGAGAGTACCGTTTTCCACAACTTCCGGCAGTATAATACTGATCTTGAAGTTCTCCGTGTCCAAAATCACGAGGTACCTTAATTCAGCTAATCGATTTTGCTTCGAGTGGCGCGCTCGCTGGCAAGGTAGATTAACGTGAAATGTGAAGGGCGGTCGCGGAGCCCGAAGACCATTGACCTTTGCTTTGGCACGCGAAACCGAACCCTTTCCCTTCGAGTCCATCGTAATGGTGGATCACTTTTCGAAAATTTCCAGGCGGCTCATGTTGGTTCTGAGACGATCGATTAACACCCAGTCAACTCCGGTTCGCAAAGTTTCAAGTAACGAGCTGTGACGCGGAGATATTTCCTGGTAGTTGAACTTAATTTCTGCACCCGCAGCTACGTAAATGATATTCACCCCGTTCTTTAGCCAACGACTAACGATTTCAGAACGAGGAGAGAAGAGAGAAAAAGAAATGGAAGAAAACTTGTTATGATCAGCTCATAAAGATGCAAAAGCAGGGGATAAAAACGCGTTTTGTATAAAACTCAAACGAGCCTTCGTTCGTTAATGTTACTCCGAGAGACTCTACAATTCACACCTCATCTTCTGCCGTGGTGCTCTCTTTTTAATTTCCCCCTATAATTTTCCTAAAGAACAATCGTTACAGTGCCTTGATGCGCTTGTCTATTTGCTATTTCGTTCAAAATAGTTGCGAGAACACGAGTGTCGTAAAGATGTCTTTCAATACAATAAATTAGACTTTACGATCGCAGTAGTGGTAGAGAGTGACATTCGCATTCAGTTGTCTACGTGCTCGTGCCGAATTAGTGGCTCGATTGCCCCTTGTATACCCTGTACAACCCCCGAGCCCAGGAGAGATGCCACCAACCGGATATTCAAATGGAGAGATTACAGCGCGGCTCTGAATATCCATGAAGCGCAATAATGTTGGCTGTTATCTTGCCTCGCAATCGTGCAATTCTGCTTTTTCGTCTCCGGCTGCTTCAAGTTCTTGGCAAAATATTCCGCTTGTAGCGATTAAATTTACCGGTTCATCGAAAGGGAGGAGATAAAAGAAGACACAGAGGAGATAAAAGAAAGTATTATCAGTCTATAGCGAAAGCTTCTCTCTGAAGTCATTATAACAACATAAATGCAAAACTCACAAGAGAATATTATTAAATAGCTAGAGAAGGAAGAAAAGATGCGATGCAATACTATAAATGAAGAGGATAAAAAAATCGCGAAACGTATACACAAAAGTATGTCACAAAGAATAACAGTAATTATTTTAATGGAACGTAAAATTATTTTTATATCACACAAATGTTAGTTAGGTTGAAAGAGGAATTGTATATCTCAAACGTCTGACTAATTAAAACATCGAGATCGTAATAATGTTACATAAACGCAGAGTTCTTCAAAATAAGACAAGTTCTATAAAATATTACGATAATCTCCCTCTGTAACTATATAGACGTTTATATTTATTTGTTTCTTTTTGTTTCTTCTTTTTTTGCGAAATATGTATTTGTCATTATTATCACGCGACGGCGTCGATCAGACTTCTAATAAACGATGTCTTTACCATGGATGGTCGATCCAATACTACTCTTTTTTACCCTGATAGATAAGGCAATAAACACGACCTTGGAAGGAACGCGCTAATCTAGGATTCCATTTAATCTGAATTCTGATCTTCAGCCTCAAAGCCTCAGATACGTCGATGAATGAAGGAGGAAATGTTTACTGTAGTCGCAGTAAAATTATTTGAGAAGTCTTCTTGAATCTTGAATAATAACAGAATATAATGTACAAAAGAGTAAATATATATTGCATATATTTTTCCCTCTTTGGAAGATACAACTATCATGTTTATATAATCGCTATTAGATTTCTAAATAAACATATGTGTAAGTAATTTATATAAGTAATCCTTGTCATCTGTTTATTTTAACATTCTCCGGAGTATTTATTAATCATCGTAATATTAATAACTAATTCGACTATAGAATATAAGAGAAGAATATAGTAGAAGGTATCGTATTTGTTGAAGAGTTTTATCGCAATTTGAAAAGTATATATACGATATCGCAGTATACGATATCTGAGAAAATTTTATATAATGAGAATAAGCTCCTATAGCTGAGAATATTTCCAAGCTTCTTTTCCCTGTGGATCGCAGAGTGGTTACAAAAGCGAGAAAACAGGAAATCGTATATCTTCAATATTTATTTTCGCGAAAACCGCGTAGGGACGAAAGATACTTTCAGTGGAAAAATAACGCAAACGTATATGTATATGCAGGTGAATATAAGTTCGTTTTATTAAATTCTACTGCACGTTATTAAAACATTGGGATAAACTGGAATATGTCGTCTCCGCTTACGCTGTTCTCTAGCCTGCTCTAAGAGATTAAACAAAATGTTCTTGCTTATTAAAGTTGCGTTCAATCGCAATTTATTAACTTCAGTATTCACATATCCATCAGCGAAGACACATGAGGAAGATCGATGGTTCTCTGTCGGAAGAGATTGGATTTTTTTTCCTATACGAATGCGATCGTGTTGCGGCATCGTTCATCTTGAGACTATAGACCGAAACGTATTGTTATATAAAAGCAAGGCGGATATAATCGATATTAATCGATATTTTTCAATTTTTTAAATTAATGTCACAGCGAAAATTAATTTTTTGAAATTGAATCAATTTTTTATTCACGTTTCAATTTATATTTTACTTGTATTAATGTACAACCTATAAACTGAAAACAAGGCAAAGAAGAGAAATAATAACAAACTGTATAAAACGGAGAATAATAATGAATGATGTAACTGTTTTATAATTTCATTAACCATTTAATGTAGCAGCAGATATTATCATCGTTGTGCGTGTTTACTCATTATTTTCATTAAATCGTTTTCCTTCGTCCGCCCACAAATGCCAAATTATTAATTATAAAGATATTGAATGTAATGACTGTAATCGTTATAGCTACACCGCCCCAATTAATCTCGCAGCATAACTGGTTAAGTTTGCAAATGGAATTTTGTAACCAATGTAACTCACTTAAATTACGTTCAACCCATCTGCGGAGACTTTACGAGAATTCGGGAGTGGTGTCTACATAGTTTCATTATGAGCAAAAGCTCTTGAATCCTATGTGTATGCATTTCCTTAAGTTATTTCGCAAAACTTCCAACGACGCCGAGTGTCACTTGCTCATACAAAGGATGGCATGCAACCTCTTTGCAACTCGCCGCGACATATATATGCACAAAGTAAAATAGACATAAAGATGATAAAATATCTATATATAAATATAGATATACTATAAAGTTGTAAAATATTCTCGCCTCTACTATATATACAGTTTTCCTTTACAACAAAAAGAAATGAGAAGCGTGACTCAGGACTAGAATTGCAGTTGCACAGCTTGACTTCAAAATTTCATAGACTCAGTGTGGAATTATCTTCCGGTTACTTACACTGTGAAATAATTATTGAGTTGTAAAGTGAAAGAATGCCAGATGAAAAAAACGATATATATTTTTCCCCTAGTGCGCGGAAAATTGGGAAAAATTTCATCCGAAACTGTGGCCGAATACGGGAGACGTACGATACGATTTATCGTTGAAACGGGCAGGAGGAAAGATGAGGAGATCACGAACGTCTAGGCAGGCTCCACAGAGTTGCTCCCTTGCGTGCCGTAGATCACTAGTTCGCTAAGATTACAGCCATACGTAAGCTCCTCGACAAGCTGTATAATTTTCTGATATGCGCGGTTAGGTGCGATCTAGAGCCGTTTATTTGATGGACACAGCAGATACGCGCCGCACGAGATTGTCAAACAATGTGAAACGCACAAAGGCAGTTAAGCAGCAGTACAAACGTTCGCTAAATCAATACTTGATAACATGCTTTCCCTTGCCTGTCCGATGCCGAGAGTCAATCATATAATAAAAGTTCGAGATTATATTGCTCATATCGTTACTCACGTAATATTAAATTTTACAAAGATATTGACAGTCGTCTGATTTATTAGAAAAATCACTTTATAAAAGTAACTGTATACAGTTACAGTTATACAGTTTCTTTCTCTCTAAAAAGTAACTAGTTACAAGTTAGTCTGAAAAGTAACACGTTACAGCTATTTAAAAATTAAGGAATCGTTTTGCATTACTATTTTAACACCAAAATCTTATTTCTAACATTACTAAATTACTTCACTTATTAAACATTTGGGATTAAATCTATATTATTTACAATAAATTAATATATGTACACTGAGAAAAAAATATAGTTAATTTTAATAAATATTTAATTCAATACTGCCAACTAAACATTTACCTACAGTAAGTAAATATTTTGTTCAATAAAAAAAATGATTGTTAAATCAAATTAACATTTCTTGTATCAAATAAATATATCTTTATATTTAATAAATATTTAGTTGGCAGTTGGTTTATTCAACTAAATATTTATTAAAATTGACTATATTTTTTTTCAGTGTACTTAGAAAAATATGAGATGAATATTAAAATACATTCACATATTAAAAATCTCCTTAATTTTTAATACAGATATTTACAGAATGATTAATTAATCATTATAAAGATAAAGATATATTCCAATCACAAGAAATAATCACTGATTGTTCACTGAGCATTTCGTTTTGGTTATTATGTTGATAAATAAGTTTCAAATATATAAAGTAATTATAAAAGTAATTATAAAAATAATTATTAAATTAGTTCCTAGTTAACAAAAAAATGTAGCTAAGTTACAATGATAGATGCAAAGAAAAGACCAGAGTTAAGTAACAATTACTGAAAAAAAAAAATAACTCCATAGCTTTGTTACAAATATATCGAGTTACTTCTCAATTCTGAATTTTAGCTGTAAAGATCGCGAAAAAATTTTTAACAGAATAATAATACAAAATTTGAAATCGTCAGCGTGATGCATTTGTAACAGTTTCTTGCATGTGTCTATATCGAGGATTTTAGCTTGCTTGGAGCCACGATAAATTATTGGAAGATCAGAGAGGTACGAGATAGCGTTGAGGTCGACCGATTACATGTGATCGATGACTGACGCACCGGCGCGATTTAAATTTTACAAATGCACTTCGCTTTCACGAATGGAGAGTTTCAAATATTGTCGCACACGTAAATTAGTCAAATAATGTAAATGCCATGCTGTAGAAATATCTTATTATCGTAATGCAACAAACGTATCTATCATTCTCGTGTGACAGATACATCAGTATTGGATAAGCGATTGGAGAAATGGTCACGAGTGAATTTTTCACTAAACGGCAGAACGACTACATCTCATACGCTTATCCACTTGACAGTACGGAAATAAAAATCACAAATATGATCGTAAAACTGTAAAGTTGTCAGCACAAAATAACATTTAAAGATCAAGCATAATCGAATCACAAGAGTAAACGATGACGTTTGATGTTTTTAATTTTTTTGTATAATTTTAGTTTGCAGCTCTTTTCAGCGAGGTAATATCGAGGAAGAACGAAAACAATATGAATGTGCATCTAGCACGAGTATCGCCTCGGGATTTCGGCATAACGTATCATGTATTTTCGAGGGAGAAATAAAAATAGATGGAGTGAATATGTCAAGATGTTTTTAATTTTCGTTTTTCCACGTCATTTATTGCTGCCTCGGTATCGCGCTGGTCGCGATTTCTTCCCGTCACCGCGATATCAACCGTGTCGCGTCATTAGACGATAGTAACGTGGTAACGTCATTAGGATGATATCGCGATGCGGGGAGTGAAGATAAAAAAAATACGCCGTCCGAATCGCTAATACGTTCTTGCTCTCGTTACTTTTTTTCTCCTGTAATAAAAGGCGCTGAAGTTCATGGATTCCATTATCTTCAGAAAGAAGACAATAAGAATCTGTCTACATTGCACGTTTTCGTTCTTCGTGCGTTCCCAACCAGGGAAAATTAATCATCTCCTAATATCAATGTCAACTTTATGAATTAGCCTCGCAGGCCTTCGTCCAACTGTCTTTTTTTCATGCAGATTTCTTACGACTGCACGCGATCGGAATTTTTATAGGGACATCCGAAGACACGATTATTAAAGCAGAAATTCCATTGTCGAACGTGCCTATTGTTCAGAAACGCGCATTCATAAGTACGCAAGAATATGTAGGATCTATATTATACGAATGTAAAACTGATTTAGTGAGTGATATGAATAGTTCTGGAAATGATAGTTTTATTGAACAGTAATGCAAATTGTAATCTTATTTCGCCAATTAATTGAAACAAAATAATAAACTAAATTAAGATTATATCTTTTTAAGTAAAACAATTATTTCTTAAATTAATAATAATAAAGTAGTACGAGTTAAACAATAACTTTTAATATTCAATAATAAACAGTATATACAAATATATGTTTCGACAACGATGTGAAA
>Ga0157363_1003660_pt1 | contig 13939 bp, 12 predicted proteins | sample AttsexASBM1_FD_111477 | JGI IMG/M metagenome (GOLD analysis project Ga0157363, IMG submission 111477) | Fungus gardens microbial communities from leaf cutter ant in Ribeirão Preto, State of São Paulo, Brazil - Atta sexdens ASBM1 | ecosystem: Host-associated > Fungi > Mycelium > Unclassified ...
ATAGTATAAAATAATACATTGGTTCAGTCATTATAATATCTAAAGAAAATGTCGTATTTTTAACATATTTATAATTAAATAACAAAAATAAAATCAATAAATATATTTAAAAATTATCGTAAAGCTAATACTTTAATCATCAATGTAATCAAATATTGCAACTCTGCACTAATATTATACCGTACGCGATATATCTAAGTTTGTGACAGTTGATCCCTCGATATCGCAACAAGAAAACAATAATGAATGCATGCTTACGTAATGTCCTCGGTACTGAAATTAGAGACAATAGTATTGATAAAATTGTCCCTCATGATGACCGCACGGATAGATTTCCAGTCACTAGCATTTTCACCGAGCAACAAGCAGATAGATTCCAATGCGACCTTCACAATCGCCGGCGGATTCGCCATGGAGCGAACCTCGACTAAATGCTGTTTCTTTATTGATTTCACCGCTGTACGAACAATCAAAGAGGACATTATATAGTACAAAGAAGAAGATGCACATGCATTAGGCAAAGTTATGATAAGTTACGCGAGAGAAGATGTTGGCCTTCCTGCATAGCTGACCTATAGTGTTAGATTTAAGAGAGGCAACATAAGTAACATACATGTTATGTCTTTACATTTGCAAAGAGATAGAAACGATTTAATAAAATATTTTCATTTGCAATATCTTCTCCTGAGATATTATTACTGTACGTTCTCCTTGCAGTTGTAATAACGCAACGACGCAAGTAAGCGACGCTGAAACCGACATGTATTAAAGGAGACATGTATCAAGCTGTTAAAAATTATAGCTTGTTTCATATTAGAACCCCACGCACGAACGTTGAACATTCAGCAGGCCCGCAGTAGTCGCTCCCTTACGTGATGTACTCGGTGTTGAAGTTGACGATAGTAGGAATAAAGCTGTCCTTCATTATAACAGTACGAATCTGCTTCCAATCTGTGGCACTTTCCTCGAGCAACAGGCATATAGATTCAAGAGCTAGTTTTACGACAGCAGGCGGATTCGCCATGGATCGGATCTCGACCAGGTGTTGTCGCTTAATTGCCTTCACGGCTACACTCAATGCAAATATTTCTCAACGCAAAACATTCCAGAAAGCAATTATATCGTATTTTAAAACGGCATTAATTCGAAAACATTAACAACGAAAGATAAATTATTTTATTTATCCAAATTATTTCTCAATAAAATTTTGAACGATTTTATAATTATTTGATCAATCTTAAAAATATTCATTAACAAATTTATATAATAGTGCAGTAAAGAACACTGATAAAAATACATACCATTTTGAGCATCAACAACAGCTGGTTCGACCAAGGCAAGATCCGCCATGACATCGTCTCTCTTCTGATTTATAGCTACTGTTTGAATAGCCAATTGTTGTTGGATCTCTTGACTTTGCACTTTCTTTTTCTCAGCTTCCTGCTGATCCTTGACCATCTGTCTTAATTTCGCATTGGCTGCTTCATTCTTAGCTTGCAGTTCCTATAAGAAAACAGGATAATATAGATGTGTAAAAGATTATATTCTATTAAAAAAAGCATTAAAAAAACAAAAGAAAAAGAATGTTTCTTATGAGTTCAGTTTATGCTCACCTGAGATTTAACAGCTAAGCTCTTCTGCATCTCCTCTACTTGCTCAACCGTTTCAGCAATTTTACTCAAACCGACATTTAGATGTAACTGTTGCTCTTCTAAGTCACTTCTCTTCTCTTGGTACAACTTGACGAAGTGATTAATAAAATCTAAATAATGGCGCGGCGTAATTGCCATTGTTCTGGCGCCTCTCTTGGCCAACCGTGTGTTTGCTTTGTGCAAGGTTTGGTGAACGTAAACGCAAGCATTTATCACGGCATCCCTGTGGGTTGGTTGTGATGGGATCAACGAGCACACGGACGGAAAGAAATCCGGACACTTCCACATGGGTTTCTCCAAATCAACACGATTAGTAAACTCTTTACCGACTTGGAACAACGCGTTGTCCGACCAATCGCCGAACCAATTCAGCACGCATCTGTTGAATAACGCAGGCGATGTTGCCGCGCGATCTTTCAGACCGTCTGTACTTGGATTCATTGTGAAAACGACATGTAGGTTCTTCATAACTTGACCGGTGAACCATTTGTACAATTCCTCGTTGGAATCCAGCATTAGACCCTCTCGCTGGGCACCTTCTTTGCATTGTGTCATGAGTGTTGTGTATTCGTCACCTTCGAACAATCCGGGTACTTCTCCGTTGGCGAGTAACGTATTCATACGTTCGAGGAAACCGGAATCCAGCACGTTAGATTCATCGAGAATAAAGGCTATCTTTTCGTCCTTGCAACCGGATCGTCTCAACACTTGCCGTAAATCTTCGTCAAAATCTTCACCGGTATACTTATTGTGTACCTATCGAAAATATTAATCGATTAGAAGAATGTATTTGAATTGAAATATTAAATATAACATTTGTTATTGAAACGATACAAAGCAGTATGGAATTACCTTAATTTGGAAAATAGACAAGCCATTCATCCATGCAACGAATCTCGACAGAGTAGTCTTACCAGCACCAGAGACACCAATAAGCAACAAGTGTCCCTGAGGCTGTCGGAAAATTCTGTCAATCCGTAAAACATGTTCAAGAACTTCGTCGAAGAGTACCAGCGGCACATCTAGCTCTTCCTCGTAAAATACTTTCAACCTTGCACGAACGTAATCTCTCAGCTCTTCTCTATTCACTGGCACATAGTCCTTTGACAGCCAATTACTATATAAGATTGGTCTGGCCAATGCTTTTTCTCGATCAACCGACATAAAGTGTTTCAGAGCCACAATATCTATGTTCTTATTCGTCCAAGCTCTCTCAGACTCCTCCACCAATCTGTCTTGGAATAGACGAAGAGCCTCATGGGCCCATAAACGCACTAGACCTTCCACGGAGAGATTATCAAGCGGTCTAATAGCTTCGCAAATGCCGCGCACCCAACGTGTCATTTCACGTGGAGAGTATACATAGTGTGGTTGCATGTCTTGAGTAAATCTTTCCTGGGAGGCCAGATAGAACTCCACCATTGCATTCGTTAAAGGTTCCGCATAGCCTCTCAGATTAGGCGTCAATCTATAATTTTGCAGAAAAATTTCTCTTGTATTAATTGATATTTGGATGTTTTTATTAAAAAAAGAATGTATTTTAAGGCATGAATATTACAAAAATATAAACAAATAAACAATAAATATAAACAATAAACAACTCTTGGAATAATGCATAATTGAAAACAATTTGCAACTAGCATGAAGTTCGATTCTTCACTTCATGTGCGTTTCGTTTTTACATAAAGTTTGATTGAAAATTGCAAATAAAAGAAGATAAAGCAAAAATAATAACCCATTTCTCAAGAGCCTACATTTTATACTTCAAAAAATTTACCTGAGCATGGCACGCGTGAATGTGCCATAAATCTGCTTGAGCGAGGTTTCGCCAGGATAATCAACGTAAATAACAGGTACGTGTCGTAGGAACCTGTGACTGAGAGGTTTCCTGCCAGGATCTGTAGGTGGATTACAAGCACCTACAAACTGAATTCTTTCCAGAGTGACCCATGCCTGGTCACTGGTTCTATAAAATCCTTTGTGTTCTACTAATTGTCTCAAGAAAGAGATCACACGTTGTGTCCCATAATTATCCATATCGGGTAAATTAATTTCGTCACAGAACAAAACCAGCCATTTGCCCAATTGAACCGGGGAGAGTACAACGCCGTTAGGCGTTTTACGATATTCACAATAATGATCAAATGTTTTGAGTAACAGTTCGGGTGTCGTCGCAGAAGAGAAGTTAAGTCCGACGACTTCCATGTCTGGAAGTGCTCGCAAAGCAGAGAATAAAGTCATGGTTTTACCAGAACCGGGTGGTCCACAAAGCACTAAATACGCAAAAATAAACCAATTATATATTTGATATAGCTAAATATAAAAATAATACAGCAATAATGTATATATTTGTTACAAATAATCACTTACCTAGAGGCTTATGTTCAGCCAACCAAGTATATAGTAGACTCTCGTGTCTCACGGTATCTAAAGTCGGTACGACAATATCCGGACTAGCTACCTTGTGAGTCTCTACTTCAATCTGAGGAACTTTGTTGCTCCATGGTAACCATTCACCATGTATGTTTACTTCAAAGTCTATAATAGGTATATTATTTTGAGAAGGTAAAGGTACAGTTGTGATAGATCTAATAAAGTCACCCAAGTCGGATCTAACTTTTAATTTAGCGTCTCCCGCAAAGCTCCATAAAAGCGCATAAACTAAACACTTGGGCATGTAACGTTCCAGTTGTTCGCTCGGCAAAGGAAAGTCGATGTGAGAGTGATTGTATTGTAGTACATTGCGAACAGCTTGATTTAGCATGGAGAATAGAGAACTAAGAGCTCGTAAGCGCGTAAAGTCCATTATGTGTTCCTGCTTCATTGCATATTCCAAACACCTCACTACTAAACCATCAGGTGCGAAGTAACTCTGCATGATGCTGGCGACTTCTCTCTGCACCGTTAACGCAGGTGATATAGTGTCTTCCTTATCCGAAGCTTTCTTGCCAAGATTATCTTCCTCGCCGTCTTCCAATGGGATGTTTCGTAGTCGTAGCATGTAGTTTTCAAATATCATTTCCGTTGACAACACATCCTCTGAGAACCAAACCATACCGCATCGCGACACGGTGGCCAAAGTAGCGTACTTAAGATCTTGCACCTCAAACATAACTCTCACATTCGGTGGTAAGCTCAGGCGTTCACCATTAGGTAAAGTGAGAAGCTTATTGTCATCCAATACCGAGTTCAAGTTCTCGACCCATTCCGGATCGACATCTCCATCGAATATGATCCATTGTCGCTTGTTGATTTCACCTCTGACGTTGTCGATTATCTTCCTCAATATATGCGTGAATAAACCATCCGTCCATTCGCGCGTATTTGGATCTAACACGCCGTACAACGTTTCTTTGCTAATTGCTTTAGGGTCAATTACATGAGCGACACCTTCCACGCCCTCAAATCGCTCCAGCGCTTTAAGCAGCACTTTCCAGGCCGTTGTTTTACCAGATCCACTCGGGCCAACCATCATTAATCCATGGTTTAAGTTACAAATTTGATATAGTTGAAGTACCTAAATAAATAATATAATAAATAGAAGAGTGCAAGAAATAAAGATAATTCACGATATAACAAAAGAAAGACTCTAAAATATATTAATAATTACAGACACGATTATATTTAGATTTATCTCACCTTCTCTACCCATGTCTCACCGACCAAATCCTTAGTATGCATAAACAATATGAAAATTAAGTCTTTAAGCATGTTCTTAATGTATTTGTAAAATACATAAGAGATAATTATTATCTTCAGTAAATATAATTAGTATCTCTTTATTAGTATTGATAGTATATGAGAATAGTTAAAATTATAATTAAAATAAGTGTTAAGCATCCTTTTCTATTAAAACAAAAAATGTATTACCTTTTCTTGCCAAGCACCTCCTTGTTCATCTCCTTCGCCGCAAACTAGGTATTCTTCAGTACAAACTTTCCTGATTTGATCCTTCAATCCTGGAATAAAATGTGTACATTTATATAAAGATTTGTGTAACCATCTCTATCTATAAAGATACACATTATTGGAACATAATTTACCTTTCATTTCCGCGCGAGTATAATTTACATTGGGGAATACATCACTGAGTAAACTGAATAATAATGGAATATCTTCAGCAACTAATTTGGGAACCATCGTCTCACAAACAGATTGAATAAGTATCTCTTGCTCAGGTAGATTCTCAGCGATCGAGGCTTCGTCGATATTGGTTTCGCCACGATTCTGCATGCCTTCTTTAATTTTTTGAATACGGTCGCGTTTTACGTTTCCGGCAGAAATCAGCACGGATTTAAGTGCACGTAATCCGAAATCGTAATGAGATTGATTAGAAAGTTGTTCATCGCAAAGCCTAAGAAAAGAGAAAGATTCGATAATGTAACAAATATTATTTACTAATAACAAAAAGATACTTATATGTATATACGTACTTGAAGAATGGCACAATTTTACACGCCAATTTTTCTGCTGATCGGAAACCTTGACTGAAGAGCATCACTTCGGCGATCAGTTGCCGATCAGGTGTGGTCATAGCAAGCGATCTGAAAAGTTTCTTCAGGTTGTCAGGTAAATTAGATCGTCCGGCATATCCGGGATTCATGGTGATGAATATAGCCATGTCGGTGGAGACTTTAACTTGCTTTCCAACCAATTCGACACAGAGAGTTCCTTCTTTCTTGCCTTCCATCTGACTCTTGAGTGCTTCCTGAATCGTCTGCACTTGTTGAGAAACGGCAGATAACATTCGTTCTTCCAAACGATTAAATTCATCGAAACAACCCCACGCACCCACTTGACAAAGACCAACAAATATACGACCCATTGCCTATAAAAAATAATGACAACATAAATATACATTTCTCTTTACTAATATTATTAAAGCTAATTTTTATATTTACCTGGAAATCGAATGTTTCGTCGCAATTAAATACTAATACGAATCTTCCGAGCTGATGGCCTAATGCTTTCACAGATTCAGTTTTTCCTGTACCAGCAGGTCCGAATGGTGAACCACCAAGTCGAGCTTCTAATGCTTGCGTCATTGTTAAGTAGCATCTGTCGGTCAACGGTGTCTGTACTAGCCGATCTTGTACTCCCAAGTATTCGAATCCATAGAAGAACTTAGCATTTGCCATATGTATTGTAAGCTGCTGAAGCTCTTCCGTTTGCCTAGGATCAAAATAAAATCTCATTTCGCACAGCCATTCGAAGGCCTTTGGATTCGAAACTCTGTTAGCGATCAATCGTCTGGTAACAGTGCGTTTGTGTACAAATTCGTTGATTAAATGTTCCAACTTCTTTCTTCGTAAAGGTGGCTGTTCTTGAAGAACAGAATCAGCCAGGACATTCAACGTGCCTTCCACTTGTATTAAAACTCTCTCCAACGAATTTTTGCTCGGATCTGCTTGCGCTTCGTGAAGAGCCGCTTCTACATCTTCTGACCATAAAATTTGTGCAGCTAGAACTATTATCTGAGCTTGATAATTGTCGCACCAGGACATAAATGCTTGTGGATTTATATTTCCGTCCTTAAATTGTTTAATATCTTGTACTGCTTTCGCGAGGCTTGAAGCAAGCGTTACGCGCATTTCTTTCTCCACAAGTGACAACCACTCGTTAATTTTGGGATGATCGACTGTAGATACCGGATTCTGGAATATAACTTCTTCACCCTCGCGTGAAGCAACACCAGTAATAATCGTATTGTCTTCATTCAATAAAATAGCTGCTACGCCGGCAAACATTTTTTTGAAATGTTTCTGCAACCTTGCAACATTTTTGCTATTACCAATAATCTCTAACAAGTCTTCATCGCCGACAAAGTAAAATCGTGGGAAAGAAGTTCGTTCTCTTTCTAGGTATTCTCCTAATGCCTTTTGTATTTTGCCAAGAAGATCAGCAAGACGTTCGAGCGCTCTTTGAACGCCAGGAATGTTCAGTACGTCTGTAACCATAGGGGATTTGGAAACTTTCTTCATCAGTCCCAAGAACTCGGAACTAATACTTTGGAAACGAGATGTTTCCACTGGTAACAACGTCTTGATATCTGCGCTACCGGAGAAGATACCTTCGAGATAAACCCATCGTCGTTGTACGTCTATCCATACATCGAATAGAGCATTAATCCTATTTAACTTTTCTTCCCATGTTAAAGCTTCTTCTTCAAATACCTTATAATATGGTGATAGTTTCATAGCTGCCACTGAATTGATATGTTCTTTCACCTTATTGAACAAATCATCCCAACCACGTATTAGTCTACATTTATTTTGGTAATTTATCAAGTCCAATTCGTATGTTTGCCATGATTCGCGTACTTGCTTCAAGAATTCCTCGAGTGCCATTTCGCCCTGAGCTACAAGAATAATATCTTTAACTATACCTTCATTTTTTTGAAGATTTACATCCCAGACTTGGCCGAGAGTAAGCTCGCTCAGTACCCAGTTTACTCTGAGCTGCTTTGTCAATTGTTTCCAATGCCTTTCTTTAAGCGCGTCAGATTTCAGTTCTACAATCAGCATATTCACTTTCGTATAACTCTGCAACATTTTCTTTACGTATTCGTAAGACGAGTATTGCCTCAATCTCGCTGGAAGTTCCTTCAACTGCGCCATCATTGTATCCAATTGCTGACGCAATTTTCGCGGTTGTACAGAAAGCCAAGGTTTCTCTCGCGTTTCATCAATTTGTGCCCATATTCTTGACAATTCTGACCAAACTCCCCTCAAGTCTTGTAGCTCTTCAAATACCACCTGCATTCTATCCTCGCTGGTCGATATTCCGCCTGGTTCTTGCAATTCTAACGCTTCTTTGGCCTTGGCTACATTGTCCCTCTCTTCTTTAAGTCTAGCGAATTTACTCTCGAATAATTGCAGCTGTTGCAAAGCATCGTCTGGTCGTAAATGGCCTTCCACCGGTTTACCTCTTTCCCAGTCACTGAGGAAATCAGTAGTTCTTGTTTCAACCGCTTTATCTTCAGCGACGATTTTCATTTGCAAGGACGCAACTTGAGTTTGAATACTGGTATCTTTGCGTTTGATTATTTCATTAAATGCGCCCCATTCTCCTTCTATATTATCCACGTGCAACCAAGAAGATGGAAATTGGAATCTTTGACGTTCGAGTATTCTTTGACCTTCGCGATATATGTCTACTTGTTTCTCCCACGCTTTCATCTTACGCTTCAGAGATTGCACATATGTTATAAAACCGACTGCATCAGATGTACTAGCTGCTTCGATGGATTGCTGTTCTAAATCGCTCCGAGATTTCGATACTTGAGAGTGAAAGCTCGCCATCTCATTACCCAGAAGTGTCCCGAATTTACCCAAAGTTTCTTTATGCCACGAATCATATTTTAGAGATACTTTACTCTGCACCTTCGCAAAGTCTATAATCACAGGTCCAAATTCACGTCTCGTGTCAGAAGTATCAAACGTGGTTCTTGTCTTCTTTATGTCATTGAGACACTTCATCCATAAGTTAATATTTTCACCCAATTTGCCATAAAGATTGCCTGGCTGCAGATCCCAAAGAGCTTGATAGCGTAGCCATTGATCGACATAATCTGCAACATCCTTCATCTTGGATTCGACCGCTTCGTATGCTGCCTCCAACGGTTGCTTTCCAGTAGGTAATTTTGTAAGCAAATTTCTGTATGTGCCTGATTCAGGTTTATCCAATCCGACTTGATATCTCGAGCTTTGGAGACGGACCTGCGAAGTAACAATTGCTTGCCACGCAAATAATTGTTGCATTATCTGAAACCTTGCATCTTCAATGCTAGGATATAAATACATAGTCTGATTGGTAATTCGGACTTCATGGATCTGATTTTGAATTTTAGGATCGCCGCCGGGTTTATGCGTCGGCTGTGTAGGAGCGTCCGTGTCCATACTCAGATCCACTTCCTTTTTGTGACCAGTTAAGGCATCAGTCCACGCTTTTATTCCAGCTTCTAATCTGGCAGCCAAATTTTTCTCCACTTCTTCATCGAGTCTTGCTACCCAGATATGTAAGTTGGAATAATTTTTCAGAGATAATTCATCTACTGATTTCTGTATCTTTGACAATATATCGGCGAACGTGTTTGCGGAATAAGGACACGTTTCAAGAGAACGAACATCCACATCTAATTGTTCTTCCACGACTAAAAGATCTTCGACTCTTTCTTGAAACGACACGACAGCATCCGACAAACGTTGCACGTATTGATCGAGTTTGTAGCTCTCCCAAACTAGCGCGATACCCTATATAGACAATCAATACAGTTGTAATATTAAAATATATAGAATATATAGAAAGTAAATATAGAATAGTGAATATATCACAAATTTTATATAAAACTAAGACTTACCTCGGAAATCAATGCTAAGACATCCTTACGCATTCCAGCGACTAAAGGAATAATACTGGCTTTGTCTTCGATCTAAGAAGAGATTTATTACATTATTTTTTTAATTTGCAATGCGTAATAATCTCTATACAATTTTACAACATAAATTACAAGTTATCATTCAATATCGAACTCAGGAGTATGCATACTTAAAAATTTAATATAGATAATGTAGTCATATGTGATAATATTAATGATAGTTGGTATATTCATATCAATAGACGAAACAATTATATGTATTGCCTCCAAGCAACTTTCCGGATATGCGGATAGCCTCATTTGTTAAAATTTAAATAGATTTATATTACAAATTTATAATTGCATATATATCCGCCTTTATACGAATTAGTTTCATTTAAAACTTTGGTTTACATTTTCTCCTTTAGAATATTTATGAAATTTCTAAGTAATTTAAAAATGCTTGTAGCTTCAGACCTCCCGCACATCCGTACAAGCCTACATGTATTTGAAAATAATTGACGTAACATTCGTTAAATATATCAGTAAAAAAAAAAAAAATAAATAAATTATGCGTTATTTTGCATTACAGATTTATCTACAATAGCTAAGCAGGCAGACAATAATGCATTTGCATATATAGGCAAGATGCATAATTCCTGGAAGCGTTAAGTATGACTACCTTTAGTGCGGGACAATGGGGACTCCGATTGGTAAGCTAAAAATATTGGAGATCCAAGAAATTAGAGATATCAATTATTCTAACATTTATCCTCCAATACCTGGCACTATTACCCTAGCGTAATCTATCGTTTTGTTTGGACTGTTAAAGCTTTAAGTTGCCTATATTATTGTAATTTATAAAATATACAGAACAACATCCAGAAAAAAAGAAATCGATCATTTGCCAGAAATTGTTTAACTTCTGAATAATGAATTACTAAGAAATTATTATCAATTATCTTACCTTCTCCAATGTTCTCTCGTAAGTTCTGATACTTTCAATGAGACTGATGGCGAAGGGATACAACTGGTTTGCCTGGTGAGCCTTATTCACGATAGGTAGAGGCACACGAAATCCGAGATTTCTCAAATTTCTTACTTCTTTAGATAGCGTAATAATCTCAGGAAGAAAATTCACTTTAAGTTTCAGCACATTGCCGCGCCCTGTTCTTGAACGCACGCTCTCGATCGTGAAGATACGTCCAGTTACACCAAGATTTCGTGCCTGCACCTTGCGTGCCCAGTCATCGAAAATTTCTTGCGTTGACAGTTTCATACGAAAACTATCTCCGTCGGCTTTCAGTTTCTGGCCCTCGATATGACTTTCCCATCCTTTGCCTAAATACACACATGTAACGTTAAGTTGAAAAAATATTTTTTATAGTTCAAAAATTGAAAGAGAGATTACCTAGGACATCCTCGACCCGTTTTAAATACATTGTCAATTGATAATCGATTTGTTTGACCCATATTATCGATCCAGCTACAGGTGGCAAATCTCTCACCATACTCATTCTACAGCATTTGCTTTGCGCATATTGAACCTAACAAAGAATTTATCGTAGTCATTACGATGTATACATTTATTTAAGCTGCAAGTCTGTCTTTGTCAAGTTAAAGCGATCTTAATATCCATTTAATACCTTGAATTTTTCGTGCAGGGCCTCGATATCGTCTTTGACTCTCTGTATAAGTTGCGTCTGATACTCTCTAATGGCGCCTCGAATATGCGGTCGCACGAAGAGCGCATTAAATCGTGAAAATATCCTAAACATTTCATTGGCATTCTTAGCTGTGCCCAATTGATCTCGGAGGTGTGCGGTGATCCGCGCTTCCACGCGCTCGATACGTTCTTCGTATCTGTGCACTGCGGCGTCCCAGGATTCCTGTCCTTCCTTGGTAATGTCCAGACAATCCACTTCTTTTACATTCTCGTACGCCAAGTTAACTTCACTGATAGCATTGGCGTCAGCGGCATCCAGCGCGAATTCCACCTTCACGTTATCGTTATCGGCGTTCTCCATCGTTGAAGTATTGCTATTCTGGCGTACGGTAGGCCTGAGCACGCGGACTATCACAGTTCTCAGTTGTTCGTGCTGACGTCGGAAGCGACGCATGTGCTCCATCCTCGACTGCAACTTCTTGTGCGCCGGCAATACTCTCCATACCATCTTCATGTGTTCATCGCGCTTCTTCTTTACAACGTCCCTCAACAACCCTGTGAGTTTGTCGTACTCGTCATCCCAAGTGGTGAACACTTCGAAACATTGGGCCATGACTTTCTCGAAATCATCGAATGGAATGTGCATCAGGCGTCGTGTACCCAACACCTTGAGCAACTGTTGTCCTAAATCCCTCGAAATAGCCTCTACCAATCTCAACACTCTTTGAATGGGATATTTGGTGCTTCTGATTTTCCTCAAGTGCATGAATATCTGCTGCACGCTGCTGCGTATTCGTTCAAGTTCAGTAGCCGAGAGCAAGTCATTGATCGGAAAGTCTTTCATCAGTGGGTTGTAATCGTTGACAGTGGCTAGCGCTTGCTTCAAGCCGGTGTCAGTGTCGAAACTGACGGTGGCGTGAAATCGCTTGCCGTGCTTGAGTATATCAAGCGTTAGAGAGATTTCGATGCTCTCTCGTTTCTCCTGAATGCGATGTAATGCTCTCTCGAGATTCAACCAGAACGATATCTCCTGAAGGGCCGTACCCGATTCCGGATCACGGTTCAATTTCGTTACTTTTTGGATCTCTTTTATCCACTTGTTGACACCATTCTGCAACTGATTCAGGAATGTCGAGTTCTCGACCTTGTCGCCGAAATCTGCAACTTTCGGTTTACGACCCTCCTCCTCGCACTGTTTAATAACTTGCGCGACGATCGGATGAACTGGTAACGAGATCTCAGGGATATCGATATTCTGCTGTAAGTGCAACAGCCCCATTTCAAGTTCTGCAATCTTCTTCTCCACTAATGGTACCATTTTATCTCCGTCTCTATGGGCACGACCTGTTTCCTTCACGTAACTCTTGAAATAGGGTGCCATGGTTTTGCTTATCGCATGCAAAGTTTCGTACGGTGGCCCATCAGAGAACGTAATCAGACGCACTTGCGAATGAATGGATTTATCAGCTTCAACAACAAGACCACGTTTTGTTAGAACTAGGGAGGCCATTTTTGGATTTGAAAAGTGTATCTCATTTGATATATAATAAGTAGCATTCTCCTTATCTTCATCTCCCTCGCCACTATCTTCTTCTGTAAAGAGAGAGTGCTTGGTTAATACATAAAAGATTTAATTCAACTTCAGTTTTTCAACAATTATCACAATAACAGTTAATTTCAGAAAGAAATAAAAAAAAAATACAAAATTTTGAATTTATCAATATTTTGTTTAAAATGCAAAACAGAGATTTTAATATTTGAATAATTGACTGTTAAAATATTCACACCTGAAGAACATTAGAGTATTAAAAAAATATATAGGGTGTTTCAGAAATAGTTGACCAAACTCTAAGAGCATATCCTACTCATTGAAAAAGTCATATAAATATGGGTTCGGAAACGCTTCCTTTCCAAATTATAAACATTTCTTATTTAAATTATACGTATTTACGTCAGATGGCATACCTCGCTTCGATGTTTTATGAATTGTACTTCTATTCACCTTCTAAAGTAAACAAAGTTATTAGATAGGTCTGTATAAAATTGAAATCAATTTTTATTTAAGCATTTAAGAGTGAAAATAAAATATAAATGTAAGTATAAAATAAAATATAGGTATAAGTATAAAATAAAAAAAATGTTTATAACTTGGAAAAAAAGCATTTCCGAACCCATGTTTATGACTTTTTTTCATCCTTACAATGAATGGAATATGCTCTTAAAGTTTGGTCAACTATTTCTGAAACACCCTATAACAAAGTCACA
>Ga0157363_1003661_pt1 | contig 13938 bp, 10 predicted proteins | sample AttsexASBM1_FD_111477 | JGI IMG/M metagenome (GOLD analysis project Ga0157363, IMG submission 111477) | Fungus gardens microbial communities from leaf cutter ant in Ribeirão Preto, State of São Paulo, Brazil - Atta sexdens ASBM1 | ecosystem: Host-associated > Fungi > Mycelium > Unclassified ...
GGTAAATCACAGTGCTTTGAGTGATTTAAAAAATTCAAAAGTGGCGATTTTGACGTGAGAAACGAAGAACGTGGAAAACCACCGAAAAAGTTTGAAGACAGCGAATTGCAAGCATTGTTGGATAAGGATGACGCTCAAACTCAACAACAACTCGCGGATCAATTGAATGTGACACGAGAAGCCGTCTCCATACGTTTGAAATCTATGGGAAAGAAGATGGGAAAATGAGTTCCACAACTGAATGAAAGACAGCAGGAAAACTGAAAAACCACTTGCGAAATGCTGCTTGCCAGGTACAAAAGAAAGTCATTTCTCCATCGAATTGTGACTGGCGATGAAAAGTGGATATATTTTGAGAATCCTAAGCGTAAAAGATCATGGGTAACTCCAGGCAAACCATTGACATCGACTGCAAGGCCAAATCGCTATGGAAGACAATGCTCTGTGTTTGATGGAATCAGAAAGATGTGATCTATTATGAGTTGCTAAAACCTGGCAAAACTGTTAATACTGAACGCTACCGACAACAAATGATCAATTTGAATCAAGTTTTGTATGAAAAACGACCGGAATATCAAAAAAAGCAACACAAAGTGATTTTGCTTCATGATAATGCACCATCACACACAACAAAACTGGTCAAGGAAACGATTGAGGCATTTGGTTGGGAAATACTTTCGTATGCGGCTTACTCATCAGACTTGGCTCCGTCCGATTATCTTATTTGCATCGATGGGACACTTGCTCAGCAGTTTCACTTCTTACGAAAATGGCTAGATGGCTGGTTTGGCTCAAAAGAGCAACAATTTTTTTTGCATGGCATTCACAAATTGTCAAACAGGTGGAAAAAATGTATAGCTATACATTTTGCCCGATGGGCAATACTTCGAATAAAATATTTTTTATCATTTTCATGCAATAAATGTGTATTTTCTATTAAAAAATTCCAGTTTCATATTTACATACTTGGTACATATATATATACACACATTAAATTTGTCTTTCCGATTCATAATTCAATTAATCCGATCCATGCATTATCAATATCACTCACTTAAACATTTTTTGAATTGCATTCTTTTATATGCGATTTCATGCTACTAAAGAACACATTTCTTTTTTACAACGTTTACATTTAGCTCTTAATTTATTATTTTGTAATTTGGTAAAATGTTGGATCCTGTGATCTATTAGACATGTCTCTTTGGGCGCATTTGCCCGATTCGGACATTTGTGATAATCATGATACGCTCATATGATATCTTGTACTGTATATAAAATATAATATAAAATACAATATAAAGTCGTCGTACTATTTGAATCGAAATAAGTTGATATCAGGACAATATCACTACAAAGATTTTAGGACTTACGATTATATGTATTATAATATACGTTATTTGACAAAGTAATGAGACCAATAACAACTAAAGCTGTTTAAAACATATATAAAACATTAAAAACATGTTTTAAACATGATTTAAACAAAAGAAACTAAATGTTTTGTTTAAAAAAAAACACGATTTTAATCAAACCGATTTTAATCAAAGAGGGGACTATTCCCTTGTGGTGTAAACTTATTCAGATTATAATGGTTACTTCTGATATGATTAATCAACATAATTTCGCCTTTTTTAAGTGGAGACTGTCAAACCGTACGTGTGATGAAGAATTCTGATAATAATTTGCATGAAGTGTACAGCTTAACAACTGTTGCTTCCTTGAGCCATTTGACGTATCTAGCCATTTGACGTATCCTTAGAATCATCCCTCGCAGCTTTAACCACGTCCGGGATCAGTAAGTCTCTTCTTATGTCCTTTATATGCTTGATCAGCTCGTTTATTTTTTCGTTATTCAGTATATTTTTATGGGCAGGAATCTAAAAAAAAGTAATATCTAGACCTAGATCTTGAGTCAGATACAACTTATTCTTGTGAGCTGATGGATAAGATAGATTTGTCATTCTTATTTTGCACCGTGAAAATCACTTCTAGAACACTTCTAGGATCAGTGAATATTGTAGCTTCTGTCAATCCTTGCTCTCTAATGTATGCGATCGCTTCTAATATGGCCTCTGCAGAAAAAACCGACTCTGACGGCAACTTATAAGACTTGCTGAAGCTCCGAAGAAAATATGCCCGCTTCACAAGGTCGTTTTCCTCTAATTTATATCCATCAGTATAAAAGGTGATGGCCACTCCGTCGCTGTCTCCCGCTAACGACCATAAAATTCTGCAGACATTTGTTAGCCTCCTGTAGCCTCCTCGGGGATAAGTTCCATATCAAGTCGGCAGTCTGGCCTACGCATCGTAGAATTCATAATAATAATCGTGCAGGGAAAAAGGCGGAGCGGTAAAATGCTTCCTAAAGAATTGCCATTTAATATTGTTACGCCCGCGCGGTCGATTTACAAGGTCGCACTCGCGAACGCGCACACACACTCCCGAACCGCCAAAATGAACAACACGAAGAAGAAGTTAAGAAGAACAAGAAACATTTACTAATGCAGAAAATTGCATACAAAACTAAGTACCGCAAAAGAGCTTAGATGGAGCAATCAAGAGATACGTCCTTACGTGCCGATTCACATCCAAATCTAACGATATTGTTGTCAGACAGACGAATGCTTAATCGTTTCGACAATGCATGCTCTTCGCTACAGCACGAGCGTCGGCAAAACACGGGCATAACACTTCTCCCTTTCTTTAAGATTGTCATCGACAATCAGCTTCTTCGAATTCTGACATTCTCGAAGAATTTGAAAGCTCTTAACCAACTTTCTGTTCTTTACTGAGCTGCTACTACAGTTTTTCAGAACTCTGGTTCTTTTGGGACCCAATCCTTCGTGCCTGAGTTTTCTTCCCTTCTGAACAGAACTCCTCTTTAATTCCTCTCTGGAAAATAGTTAATCCTTTAGAGGAACGGAATCCACTTGGGCATCTCCTCATCTTTGCGAAGAGAACTCTAGGATCTTCTTCTCTTGAAGCTTGGAGTACTTGATTCTTCTTTTTCCGGACAGAGAAGAAGGGAGGGAGGAATCCGACTGTACTGCAGTAGCTCTGCTCCCAATTCCCGCCTCGGCATTTGCCCACTGTCCCGCAGAAAAACCATGATTCAAAAATCGCAGGAGAAGTGATCTCTTTCTCTCTCTTCTTAAAAAAATTCTAATTTTCCCTTTGTCCGCCTTCGCGAAGCCACTGTTGATGTTTTTCATTCCTGATGATCGCTGATGAATTCCTCGACGTAGTCAACGGGTCCTCCGATTATTTTTTCTCCGTATTATGAATCTGATTATCTTTCCGTATAAGGTACTAGCCTGTCTGAATGTACTATTTTATTTTTATATTTGTTTGACTTGCGATACAATATACAACGTCGCTTAATTTTTTAATTACATAATATGGACCTTCCCATTGCTCTGTAACTTTGCAGTTCTTCCTTTTTTTCCTCCGAAGATTATACAGCCAGATTTTCTATTAAATTGGCTTTTTAATCGTACCAGGACTTTGTTTGCAAAAATTTAATATCTACTCTTTTCTTTACAATTTCATGGATCTCTCCTAACTTCCTGTTCACCTTTCCTAAATAGCCTTCCAAGAGAATCAACCTCCTTAGTTGCAAGAAAACTGCTACGTAATAAATCGACAGGCAAACAAAGATTCTGAGCGAAGTACAGCTTTGCTGGAGTCATTCCCGTAGCTTCATGCTTGACAGACGTGCCTGTACGCCAATAGATACAGCGGGACCATCGGTCCCAATTCTCCTGATTCTCGGAAACGAACTTTGCCAAATAGTTCAAGATACGATGTTAATGTTCCACCTGCCCATCCGATTATGGATGCAAAGCAATTGTTCTCGTTTTCTTGATTCCTAATATGCGCGACAATTCGCGGAAGACTCTCGACTCGAAATTTCTTCCCTGATTGGTGTGAAATCCTTTAGAGAAATCCTATGCCTAGAAATAATTTAGTTTAAGCAATTCCGCAATAATTTTTGGACCTAACATTCTTTAAAGGAAAAACTTCTACCCATTTGATAAAACAATCAATGACTAATAAATACTTATTGCCGGAAGAAGAGAAGAACTCTACCAGAAAGAGGCCCAAATATATCCAGCTGAACTCTTTGAATGGAGTGCCAACGTTATATATCTGCAAAGGAAATTTCGTCTCCTTACTACACACAATGCAAGTTCTATACTATTCCTCCACGTCTTGCTTACACGTCGCCAGTAGAACCATTTCCGTACTTTATCTAATGTCTCATTAACACCAAAATGTTTCCTTATTAGGAGAGTTATGCATCTCTTTCAGGATCTGGCTCACGTGCCTTCTAGAGATACGATTTGGAAAACCAATCTTTTTCAAATTAGTCTCCCATCTTTTGAACAGGACATCGTCTCTGACTTCGTGAGAGTCCCAGCAGGACCAATAAACTTTGGTCGTCGTGTCCTTCGCTACCACTTCTTGCCACAACGGACGCTCTTTTCCCATTTCCTTTTTAGACAGAAATAATGGATCTTCCAATTATTCTCTTCGCCATTCTTTAAAATTTTCTTCGACTAAAACTATCCGTCTAACAGAATTTTTTATTTTGCGGCGACTTTCAGCTCTACATTAGTGCAATAACGATATTGTTCATTCGCGTGGTCTCCTCGATAATCCGTCCGCGTTTTTATGTGAAAGATTTTTACGATACATGATTTCGAAATCGTATTCTTGTAGTCTCTCCATCCAGCGCGCTAATTGACCTTCTAAGTCTTTAAAAGACATTTAAGTGAGGCATGATCTGTGCGAATTAAAAACTTTTGTCCATACAAATGATGAAACGATGGTTTCACTGACTGCACTATGACTAAAAGCGTGGCGTGACAATAATCTTTTTAGGCTTTATTTAATACTTGAATAAAATAAGCAATTTTTCTACACCATCTTGTTTCTGTGATAAGACTGATCCAATTTCTTGATTTGATGCATCTATCAAGAATAAATTCTCCCTCTATTTTAGGAATTGTTAAAACCGGAGAAGAAGTTAAGACCTGTTTCAATTTATACTTTGATGCCTCTCTTCTTCAACTAATTCAGTCTCATTTCCGTTAATGCAAAGAGAGGCTTTGCCAGAGAAGAAAATCTTTTTATAAATTTTCGATAATAAGAACCCGAGAAAACTTCTTAAATATTTTTTATTCTAAAGAATTGGCCAGTTCCTCTAGCACTTATTTTCTTTGGATCCGTAGTGATCTCCTCTATTGATATTACATGACCTAGTATATTTTTATTTAATTTAATTTTCTTTTATTTAATTTTCTTACTAAAGAAAACACATTTCTTTGGATTTACCTTCAAATTTACTTCCTTTAACCGGAGAAAAATCTTTCTTTTAAAATCTGTTCCATTATTCTTTCAAATGTTGCAGGAGCATTACATAAACCAAAAGATATAACTCTAAATTGCCATAAACCGACTGAAAATGCAGTTTTCTCTCTATCTTTCGGACTTTTATTTGTCAATATCCACGTTTTAAATCTAAAATAGTGAACCAAACGTTACCTGCTAATTAATCGAGGATATCGTTTATTCTGGGTAATTGGTAGAATTTATAGTTATTGAATTTACCTTGCAATAATCCACACAAAATCTTATTGTACCTTTCTTTTTTTAAACTTACTAACTTAACATTACAGGTAATGTCCATGAGCTATTAGATTCCTCAATAACTCCTTGATCTTTCATTTCTGAAATAATTTTATTCACTCCTTCTCCTCTTATTTGTATTGGGATACGTCGAGGAGCCTTCATGAGGAAAGGATCTTTCATGTTTATCACGTGCTCCCCGATCTTACAATTTTCTGTAAAAATCTCATTAGTGAATACATCATGAAATTCATTTAGAAAATTGACAAAGCTTTCTCTTTCAGATTCGTCTAAATAACGAGATTTTTTGAATAAAGGCATTAATCTCGATGGAATCGTCGCAACATGTTCAATACGGTAACAATTAAAATTAGCATCATTTTCAGCAAATGAATTAAAAAAAATGGGATCAAAGATATTTTGCATTTTAAATAATTTGAGAAAATCTACTCCTAAGATTACAATCATCGTTTATTTTAGCAATCAACATTGGAATTTCCAGAGAATATTTTATAAGTCAAACTTTGGTTATGGTTTTATAATTGACTATAATCTGTTCCCCCGTGGAGTACTTGACATTTCAATTATTTATTTCTATTTTTAATACATCCGATTCGATAAATCTTTGATTTATTGTGGAAATATCGAAGCCCATATCGATTCTAAAAATACATATCATTATTTATTTATCATTTGTCTCACTTTTACAGCAAAATTCTCGCAAATTATGCTTAATTCTATTTATCCTGAAAAGACATAGGTTAGCACACAAATTATCATTCAAAGAATATTGGTTGTTAGCACAATAATAATTTTTATTTTCAATTTTATTAAACTTGAAAAAAAATCAGTACATACATTGTCAATAATATTACAAAAACATTAGTTAACCATAAAACAATTATTTTTCGGGGTTATTTCTATTTATTTTAGTCGAGCTTACTCCGATTATTCCTTGTTTCCTATCCTGCCCGAACACTTGGAGCGAAAATGACCCTTCCTTATCACATTCCCTCTTATTACTGACTTTTGTACCGTTTCTGGTTTTAAACGTATTATTATTTCCATTATTATTTTCTTTGTCCTTTTTTTCTTTATTATCTTCAATTTGTTCTCTTTTTCTTTTGTTGAAATATTTTCTTTTATGGCCAAAACTATTTTCATTAATTAATTTTACAGCCTTAACCCTTTCAACCGCTATTCTAAGAAATGTAACTCTCTCCAACTGATTTTTTTCACGAAGTTATCCGATAAGACGGAGACAAATTGAGCACAAGCAATTTTATCCCGAATCGAATGTGCGCACTCTGAATAGGCCAATTGCGACAATCTTTCGATATATATGCCAACGTAGCCAAATTTTCGTCGAATTTCTGCTTTCTATTCGTAAACTATGAATAATAGTTTTGTGCTGATTCTTTCCGAAGCCCAACTCTAATTTTGATTTTAGTTCTAAAATTAACAAAATCTAAAATTTCAAGATTAGCAAAATCTAAAATTTCAAGATTAGCAAAATCTAAAATTTCAAGATTCTCTACATTTTCTAAAATCGCGCGCGCTTTTCTTCTCAGACGGCACAAGATGGCAATTTTCATCTCTTCAGATAAATCATTCGCACGCGCAATTAAACTGAATTGAGAAAAGAATTCGCGTAAAGGCACACTACCGAACTACTACCGTCGAACGTATCCGGCTTTAACTTGAAACCCATTTTCTATTGCGACGGAACACGCACATCACGCGCGAGAACAGAGCGATCTCCGTCGGTGGCATGACGGCAAGTAGTACACGAATTCGCGTTTTCGTTAAAAGTGAGGAGATTTATTTGGTTATTTGTTGCGGACGCTCTTCGTAAGCTTTCCTGCAGTGAACGGATCTCCGCATCGTTGTAAAACCGCCGCAAGCTCCGTCTGTTTGCATGTCTATTCCTCACGTAGTTGTTGTATTTCGCGGACGGCTTGCAGGGCTGTCGCTTCCGTCATTCTCTCTGAATCCTCCATGTTTGCTCGGCTTCGCGTGTTTACGGGTGAGGAACATTAACCACTGTCGAGATTCTCGATTCTTCCAGGGCCTCCAAAATATTACGCCCAAGTGGCCGAGGTCGCGTTCACGGACACACACACACATACTCTCTAACCGCCAAAATGAACAACACGAATGTTAAGAAGAAGAATAAGAAGCGTTTATTAATGCAGAATATAGAACAGAACATCGCGAAAGATGTTGGATAGAGCAATCAAGAGATATGTCTGTACGCGCCGACAGCTCATATTCAAATCTGACAATCTTGTTGTCAGACAGAGAAATGCCTAATTATCTCGGCAACGCGTGTTCTTCGCTACACTAGGGGCGTCGGCAAAACACGAGCATAACATTATGTATTGCTTAAAGGATGGAGACTTGTTCACCTCATTCTTCTAGAGTAGTTGTTTTCCCTAGCTCTTCAAGATTTTCTATAACTATGTTGGATTTCTTGGACCATACTTTAAAAAGATATTTGGTCATGAGTGAGAACTTTTGTCTGAGCGATTGTTTTTTATCTTCATATAACATAACGTTTATTGCCCATAGCTTTCTGAAAGATCTTATATTGTAATTATATTGTATTAACCTGAGTAGAAAGTGTAGATTGACTATCAAATGCAAAGGCCTGCGGCTATATTTTATAGAGCTCCTGAAAAATGGCCTTATGTACAGGGTGGGATCCCAGACGCCCGTTATTGAAGCAACAAAGCTGGCTATGACTTTGCCCCTTTGTATAATTGTGCTAAATATTCCTTGCCTCCTAGCTTCATGTCCAAAGTGACTCACTATTTCGACTACTCTCTGTTTTACAATGTGAATCGACAGAATATCAGAGAACTGCAATCTTTTGTCAGAGAAAATAATGTGTTCAGTTTTGGTCATAGACAATTCTATATTTTTATTCCCAAGATAAATATACATGCTGTTGATCATATTCTAAAGAGATTGCGTGGCCTTGACTATTGAACTGCAGGAGGAATAAACAATTATATTGTCAGCATATTCGAGGAATGTGAATGTTGACATCACTATAATTATTTATGTCCTTGAGATAGACCGTAAATAGTGTAGAGCTAAGAATTAAGTCTTGTGGGATGCCTTTATGTGCCAAGCGAAACCCGATCAACTCTTCGTCCACCACGAAGTAATTTTCTTTCTCTGACGTAAAACAAATGAATCATCTCATCTTGATTGGAATTCCGATATCCCTCAGATCATCCGCAAGAATATCTGATATTACGCTGTCAAACACACTCTAAACATCAATCATAATCTTCCTCTTATGAAGGAAGCATGCATTTGATTATTGATAGTGATTATCGATGCACGAACGCAAGGATCTAAAACCATTTGGGTCGATCATTAGAGAATTGGGGTCGATTCCAAATACCACTTTAGCCTCAGAATCAGTTTTTCTAGAATCTTTAGCAAATATAGTAAAAGTGAAATTGGCCTGAAACCTTTCCCTTCTGGTTTGGGAATGAATATCATCAACCTCCAAGAGGGGAAAAACATTACGTGTCAAGATAACATTGTCTATATCTAGTCTCAATACATGTCAGGCATGGTCAAAATAATTTCTATTTAGTCCTCGGAGTCGAGTTGGAGTTAATACTAGCCATGGTCATGCGGAGTTCATCCCCTAAACGGGGAGGGGAGGGTCCTCTAAACTGCTTTCTATAGCGCTCCTTTTGAGTTCCTGGATCTATGACTTCTGATATATTATTGCCAAGACAGAAGTCCGGAGAGAGCTTCGATTCCAGATGTCTGATGTGAGATACCAACCAGTTCGCGCTTCTTGAAAATTCTGATGAGCGACCAGATTTGCGCAGTAGGAGTTTTGGCATTGAAAGTACTAGAATCCTCCAGCCTTTTCTCTTTTGCCTTTTAAGCACCTTCACAGCCTGGAGATGTTCTTCAGATGAGCATAATTTTCTCTCGCTGCTTCTTAAACATTCGAGCCGCTTGTCTGTGAGAAGCGACAGCCGCCTTATATTCACTGTTCCATCAAGAGGATTATTTTGCTTGTTTCTTCTGAGTCCCTGAGTGCGGAACTTGTTCCTCCAGAAAAAATGCGCGTACTTTCTTTAGTAAATGGTTTTTTAAATGTTCATACTTTTCAGAAACATTCTTCAGCAAGAGAAGAATTCAGAAGAAGTGGCATACAAATCGGTAGTAAGCAATCGCAATTTTTCCTTGCCTTCAACTTCAATTTATAGCAAAATTGATGGGCTATTTACTTTACCGCCTATGAAGACACTAATTAAATAATGATCTGAATTATAGGGATCTTCTTTCGTTTTCGAACTAGCAATCAATGCCAGGCCAGATGAAGCCATCAATAGGTCGATGACGAACTTCCTACGTCCCGGTGGCTGCATCAAAGTGAGAGCATCCTTATTCAAAATCACGAACTCATATTTGTCCAACTCCTTGTTTAACGTATATCCTGCTATATCCCCATACGCACAGTGCCAGTTGCTATAGTGTGTTTAGTTCATCTACAATTAACACGTACTCATGCTTGTTAAAGTTCAGCAGCACGTTTCAATGTACTTGAGCGGGTAATGCTATTCGAGTGTCTATAAATATTTATGATCATAATGATGTATCAAGCTATAACTTAATCCCTTAGATTTTCCACGAGGGATGCCAAAATGGAATAAGATTCAACTTATCAAACCTATTATCTTTTCTCATAAAAATAGCAATTCCCTCTGTTGGTAATATCATGCCAAATTTATATGTGAGATGTCGTACTAAAACTTGGTGTCACATTTAATTGTAAGAAGCATCTCTTGTAAGCATAGTGTCGTATTTGAACAGGAACTTGGGGCAAATTGCCTCGACGATTCCATTAAATGACGGCTAAACTTTTAAATGATTTCCTTATGTTAGCCGTCTCTGTACGGTAAAAATGAAGAAGTTAAAAAAAAGTTAAAAAAAAGAGTGTACCTAAAAGTTAAAAAAAAGAGAGTCCCGAATAACTATTCAAATTGGGAGGATTAGTTGAAATACCTAAAAAGAACCTAATTAAACTTAATGAGGAGAGCAATATACAGTCCTTTGTACTGTCTTACCAATCCAAGCAATAATTCTCCTATTAAATTGATAAACGAATTTGGCAAATCGAGGGTCTCGATCTCTCTCTTTGCCCTGAGCATCAGCCACTCCCAAAAACCGAGGATAGCCATCCATCTTTCGATCTGCGATGTCGATCTGCCATTAGAATACAACAGGCTTTCTTTGCGTTCTCCCTCTAGGTTGGTCTCACCGAGCGCTACATACCCACGACGAAAGTTGACATCCATAAAATACGTCGGTAAAATGGAGAAAGGAGGCACGATGAGTTCGACGATTAATTATCTCTTCAAGCGGCTATCCACCTACCTTACGAACCGAGGATACACGTCAGCATACAAGAAGCATACAGAATCAAAGACGTAACTCGTATGATCGTTCAGGATGATGTAACAATTATCTCAGAAGCACTATCCATCCGCATTAATGCGAAAAACCAATTCTACACGTCTAACATTGTGCTTCGCATTCGCTGAGTTGAGGAAAATTGGGAAAATTGTTAAAATCAAAGCGTGAATTGCCCGCAGGCGAGGCTCTGCTGCTATTGTATTTTATATCCTTTAAAGAGATGTTTTCTGTAACTGCCAAATGTAGCATCGCTTTATGTTTCTAAATTAAAGGTCTATCATGTGACATGGCCAGATGCTCTCCCAAACAACAATTGATATATTTCAATTGAGATTTATGTGGATAATCTGCACCATTCTTATGCACCTCATCTTTGCAACTTTTTCCTCAGTAGACGAAGTGAGTGTCACTTTTGCATGATTTGCCAATATGAACAATTGTAACAATTGATAATATTTTCGAAGCTTCCACGAGTGCTTTCTATATAAAGATTATGCCTTTCGGGATTTTCTCGGTATCCAGATCCATTCTTGAAATGCCGACGTTTTGTGAACTTTGCAGTTCACTTTATCAGGACGAGCAGCCTAATACTGAGCTGTTCCTTCGGGCCGTTCCTTCTTATATTACACTGCTTGTTGGAATGGTATGGTGAAGGGGGGGGGGAGAGAAAGAAGAGAATTGTGGGTGGAAGGCTTTATAAGCACTCGTGGAAGCTTCAAGAATATTATCAAATTCTTTTATGGAAAGAGTATCTTTGCTAAAGTAAACACTTTCAGCAAACTCAGGTCTTCCCTGCCAAGAAACTATCCAAACTTGGCATTCCTAAAATGCTATAATAACATCCCAAAGTTCTTACAACTCAAGGACCATCTAAGAATAAGGATCCCATAAATCACAAATCCAAAAATCCATCATAAAATCAGCCCCATCAAAAAACGCATCCACTTCACTAAGTTACAAATAGCGCAGATCTTTCATATAACCTTTAAACTCCACCTCTGTTCTTATTCGCCACGTTGCGGCATGACATGTGGTACATCCTAGATTGTATTATGAACAAGTCATAAAAACCTCCCTCACACAATCTTCTAAAAGACAAAAATAGAAATATATAAAAGCTTTATCCCTCACAAAAATCCATGACTTTGTCTACTTGACGTCAGGAACTTATCCAACAAAGACCTGTCTCAAGACAGTATATCTGCATTTGCCAAAGGCCCTAACTTGGCATTTAAAAAAGTTCCAAAGGAAGAGATTATCAGCGTCAATCATCTACTGACTCCCATCAGAACAAGCAGATAATATCCGCAGACAGGTAACTAACTTCCTTTCCAAAGTCAAATCCTCGCCAAATATTAATAAACAAGAGCGATTGGAACCTCCAAGAACAGAGATACAGATCATCGGCTTCCAGCCGACAAAAGTGAACACACAATAGTGATAAATACATCATTATAAGAAAAAGATGAAGAATTCTCTCAGACAAAACATACAAAAACTTGACAAAGAATCACATAGACCAAGATCCTAGTGGAGAAAAGCAACATTTTCAATAAACCCAAATCAACATTAAAATCTACAAATCCTCTTCTACCAAAACTATACGGATTATCAAAAATACAAAAACCAAACATCCCCCTCAAACCGATTGTCAGCGCTACACATTCCCGACATACAACTTATCTCGCTTCCTAACACAAACGTTACAACCCTCACTGAAAAATCCGAATCACACATAACCAACTCAACGGATTTCATACAAAAAATCCAAAAAATCCGACTACGTCCCACAGACTTGCTTGTAAGTTTCGATGTATTATCCTTTTTCATACAAATCCCAATAAAAAACACATTAAACATAATAAAGACTTCACATGAAGTCCCCTCCGACCTCATCCCGTTATAATAGAACATTGCTTAACAACTACTTACTTTTCCTATAACAACCAATTTTATGAACAAACTTCAGGAATAGTGATGTGCTCTTCTATTTCTTTTGTAATCGCCAACATCTTCATGGAGCATTTTGAGAAAGAGGCTCTCAGAAAAACTCCCAAAAAACCAAAAGTTTGATTTCGTTATGTAGACGACACATTCATGATATGGAGATACTGTATAGACTATATAGATACTGTATAAACAAAAACAGAAAATTTTCCTTTCTAGATGTTCTTGTCTCTAAAAAAACTGACGGTACCTTAAGCCATCAAGTGTACAGAAAACCAATACACATAGATAGATACTTACATGCCGAGTCGCATTATAAAGCACAAAAATAGCCAGCACTCAACTCACTTGTAGTTAGAGTTTTCACTATCTCTGACAAAGAACATTTACAGTTAGAACTCAATCACCTAAAACTAACTTTATAGAAAAACGGACACGACAAAAAAGACATAAGCAAAATAATTAATTATGCAAACAAGATAACGGTCTCTGATATATAATCAAACGAAAGAATCCTATCCGTTCTCCCATATGCCAAAGGAACAACAGATCGAATTGGCAGGATATTAAATAAGCACAATATCCGAACTATTTTCAAACCATCCAAAAAGATAGGACAAATTTTAAGAAATCCTAAAGATCAAAGACTTCCATTCAGCTTCGCAGAAATATACAAAATGCCTTGTTTCTGCAGGTAAATATACATTGGAGAAATCGAGAGAATGTTCAACCTACGGATAAAAGAACACCAACATGATGTCAGCCAAAATACACAGTCGGCATTATCAGAACACAACATCGAAACAGGACATCAAATATTATTTGACAAAACGATCACGATAGCCAACATTACATTATACTTTCCAAGAAAATATAGAGAAATCATAGAGATATAAAAACACC
>Ga0157363_1003662_pt1 | contig 13937 bp, 7 predicted proteins | sample AttsexASBM1_FD_111477 | JGI IMG/M metagenome (GOLD analysis project Ga0157363, IMG submission 111477) | Fungus gardens microbial communities from leaf cutter ant in Ribeirão Preto, State of São Paulo, Brazil - Atta sexdens ASBM1 | ecosystem: Host-associated > Fungi > Mycelium > Unclassified ...
CCAATCCTTTTAGACCGTTCTAGCCTCTGTCACATGACTTCCAGGTCATGTGCTCTTCCTCTGTTGTAGACTAATAATTATACTATCTATCTATGTCCAGTTAACCCTAACCCTAGCCAAAGTCTGTCCACACACTTGTCTTATAACAACATAGTCTTTAGAGTAGGTTAATTGTTATGACTTAAGCTTTGAGTTAAGTGAAAGACACACTCTTGTATTAGGTGACACAAGAGAACTTGATAGAGTTTCTAAGTACAAATTGTCTACCTTATATATGAACTACTGTTGGTCCATACTATACTTCTTTAGCCCTACCCTAATGATCATGTGTTTTCCTTAAGGTTGATATATGTTATTCATGCCATATGACATTATTATCTCTAGAACCTTCCATGTTGTTCTGTTGTGTCATGTGAGCATGTGATCTATGTGACATGTGATGTCATGTTTTGTCTTCTTTGCCTATGTCCAAATAAAGAAAAATAAACTCAAAAATAAAATAAATAAAAATAAAAGAAAAAGAAAATAGAATAAAACCAAGTCCATCATTTACAACTCTAACATTAATAGTGCTGTAACATGAACTAGTAACTTAGTGTATATAAGATAGACAGTTCTGTACAGAGTTCTCTATTGAGTTCTCTTGTGTAACTCTATACAAGGTTTTTTCTCTCAGTCAACACTAAGGCCTTAAGTTTGTAACACTTAAGCACTTCTTATTTAAGAATGAGTAAATAGTTACAACAAGTGGCTTTTCTCTATTTTCCAGTTTAATTTGTAAGTTATATAAGTAATAGGGAGCTAAGATCTCAGCTTTGGTCTTACTAAAAATATTTGCAAACTTATAGTACTCAGATGGAACAATAGATAGATTAACTGAGTTATTGGTAATTCATACTATTCTTCTAGCAAGATTAGTGAAACAGAGTATAAGATAAAAAGTAGTTGAGTCTGTCATCTGTGCTATCTAAATATATGATCAAGCACTAATAATAGTGATATGGGGTTATGAAAGAGAAGATTAGATTCAGGGCTATAGAAGTCAAGGATGTCAGATATAAGCAGAGGTTCTTTAAAAATATAAGAGCTAAGAATCTTTCTAGAAAGTGAGTTTTTCTTCTTAAGTTTGGTTAGAAAGTAATAGACTTAGTAGTCCAATCAATTGATAGATTATGTTGAGTGAGCCAGTTATATTTGAATACCAACAAATAAAAGAAATCAAAAGAGATAATGTACACATTTGAAATCATTCAGTGATCATATGAAAAAGTAACAGGCAAAAAAGCTATTTTGGAAATTGTTTAATGATCTATCAAATAATTTTAGTTCTACAAGCAATATAGAAATAGTAGGAATATTGTATTTTTTTAATAAATCTAATGTTAACAAAACAATAGATGAAGCTGGAGTTGACTAAGATATAAAAAGTTGTGTTTTGAATGTGATCTGATTTATAGACCAGAGATAATGTGAGTGTCAGGATGAGTGAGTTTAGATCAGAGAGAATAACAGTATTGAGATAGATTGGACTTATAGATGGCCTATAACCTGTGTAGAGTCTGTGGAGTTGAATTCTAGTTTCCCAACTGTGTAGTTGGAATAACTTCTGACATGAAGAGGATTGCTTTTGTGTATCTAGCCTAGAACCTTATGTTGTTTGAGAAGTAATAGAGGTAGACTTCAACTTAGTGACTTTTCCCTTATAATATATATACAAATTGTTGTTGATGTGCTTCTTTTACTCTTCAAGTGTTAGTTTTCTATCATTACCTAAATTTTCAGAGATATTGATTCAGGGAGAGTTTATATATCTTCTGCTTAGACTTGTTCTTATTAGAGATATAAATACTTGGAGTGGAAGAGCAAATAAAAAGTTAAGGATGCAATTATATTCTCTTTCTCTTTTCCAATAGTAGTTGTTAATAACCATGGCTAGAGAGTATATTGCTTGGAAAGAGGTAGGTTTCTTCTCTTTCTACTTACAAATGAGATACTAGATTTGATTCAGAAGCCTTTGGTAGTCTTGGCACAGTGTATTATTTCTTTATCCTAGCTGGAATGAATACTTTATAAAATCAATGTTATATATGGCAATCTTGTCACCAGTCCTCATTCATAGGTTGTCAAGTGCAACAGCCATATTTCTAATAGAATTAAATAATTCAAAGTATTAGTATAGTTTTTCTGTGAACCATGTACAGTTTTAAAGTTAATCTTGGTAGACTCCTTGTTCCTCTTGGTCCAATATGATCTAAAACCAGCCCTGTGTGACTCTTATTAGGTAAGTTATTGTGAAATTTACCTTTACAACATTTATAATGAATTATACAGTGTTTACACAAAAATGAAATCAATATTGAAACAGAAAGCTATCAAAATTTTTTGGATCTATGCTATCAAAAGTATTATGCATCCAAATTCTTATTACAGAGAGAGTGGGGTTTCTTGAAAAAATCAGATTAGTTGTGTATTTTCCAAAAGCCTTAGCCAAAAGATCTATTATTTGGAGAAGTTGTTAGATTGTAACAGTTTTTGGGGGTAGTAAGGATTTCTCTTCTTCTATGTTATGGGACGCTTAAACACTAACAATTTTCTTTTTCTTTTCTTTTATTTTTTTGATTTTATATTGATTTTATTTTATTTTTTATTTTATTTTTCTTTTGGACAATGAAGAGGCATGTAATACTGCAGTCACATGACAGGTCACATGATGTGACATCATAGGCCTAGAACATGGTGGAAGGATCTGGAAGATAACCTCAGGACACATGTATACAACATAGTGGTCTTAAGTAAGGAATAAGATAAACATGAGGGTGTAGCATGGACAATAGGGCAGGCTTAATTATTAGTAGCACGGACCAAGCATATCTTGTATATATAGGACTCTAATTTAGCAAAGACTCCTTGTCGAGTTCTCTTGTGAACTTCCCACTCTATATCCTATTAAGATATTTACTCATTTGTGTTATCATTTGTCATTGTGATAAGTGGTTGCCACAACATTCTAGTGTGTTGATATAATTAAGATTATTATTAGCTGAAATAATTTTAAAAGATCTTAACACACTTTTAAATATTTTTTTAGAGAAAAAATCAGTTGGGGTTGATTCTATTAAATATCTAGAGTATTGGAATAGTATAGCTATATAGACAAATTGCTTGCTCAGTACTAAGTAAATAGGAGTCTAAGTGAGAAAGTAGAGTTATGACAGAAAAATACCATTCTATTAGGGTGGAAGTTAGGTTGTATAAAGAGAACTGGATTGTAACAGTAGTTATATAGTCTGATAATATTGTTAAAAGTGATTTACACTTGCTGGGATTATCTGCAAGTAATACAAAACAGAATGAATGTTGAATCAGGTTAGAAAACATGGTTAGAAGAAAATTAGAAAACATTGTGTCTAGCTTAAATTTGTTGTGTGATTATACTTTGAAAGAAGAAACTTGATGTTGTAGACTCAAAACCTTAGAGTTGGTTCAGAGACTAAACCTTATACCGGGTTGATACAAGAGAACTCGATAAGGAGCTCCTACTCTATCTACCACTATATATACCGTTCTGTTCTGGTCCGTGCTACAACATTATATTACCGACCCTAAAGTTCATGCTCTGTCCTCATGTCCTATTACTCATCTACATGTGTTTTCCATAAGGCTCCCATGCTTCCTACATGTGCCCTGACGTCATACTCTTAATCTCCGCTGTACATGTGCACACCATGTGTACACCATGAGGAACCCTTGTTCCTTGACGTCACTCCTAACCCTAACTCCCTTTCTAAACTCTTCCCAATCCTTCTAGACCCTAAGTCCTTCCAGACTGCTCTAGACTCTATCACATGACTTCCAGGTCACATGCCTGTTTCCTAACCCTATATCCATTGTAAACTAATAATTACCTACTGTCCTAACCCTAACCCTAGTCCAAGTCTGTCCATACTTTCATATCATAACACTTGAGTGTATTTAGAATAAGTGTAGCATAATCCAAGTTGATTATCAGACTAGAGAACTAACATGGTAGCTATCATTCTTAAATATAGAAAGTATTTTCTAATAATACTACTACTGCACATACTCTAAGTTGTTAAGTACTATAAGGATTATCATTCAGAACTTTATGAAATTGATAAGAAATGAAGAGTTTAGTCTTTATGTTGATAAGTAATTAAAATGGAATATAACTTGTACTAGAAAAAAATAGAAAGAGTACAAATATTAGATAATATGTGATATAAGTAAAAACTAGACAGAAATTGTAAAAATTGATAGAAGTGTAACTAGTATTCTTCTTTTTAAGATAGGTATCTCATTGTCTCATGAGAACATTAGGTTTGATTTCAAGTTAACCAGAGTAGAAGTAGATAACAAGGTAGAATTAAAACAAATATTTAGACTATTTCACTTGTTGATAAATAAGAATTTTAGTAGTTGAAAAATATTTGAGATTCTTGTGATCTGTGGTGATGTCAATGAGAAAGGTAAAATCTTTTAAGTAATGTTGCTAGACCTAGAATGTTTTGAAAAGTTTCTTGTTATAGATATTGTAGTTAAGCTCAATAGAGCTAAAGATATGGAAATAAAAGACTACTAGATGAATTTCATTATCTGAGGTCAAAATAGTTTGTACTGACCTTGCAGACAGATTAAAATTTGTTGAGCCTAGTAGATATAATATTCAGATAAATATTAGAGTACTAATAATACTAATGTGAAATCATTCAGAATGAGATCTGAAAGTCTTAGAAATAAACTCAGAAGTCCTAGGATTGATAAGTATAAATATCTCTTAGACTAGTAAAAGTAGTGAGATATTAGAAAAGAGCTGAGATACTAACAGGAAGTTAGCTACAGTACAAATAGATACAAGATTTTTTCTGTAAAAGTAGATAGAAATAGATAGATTCAAATATCCAGTCAATCAACAAATTATGTTAGGTAAGTCAATTATATCCAAGAACTAAAAAGCAGAAAAAGTTAAGCAAGATGATATAAGAGTTCTAAACTATACTTTTACCAGATGGAAAATAGATAGACAATAATATTATTTCTAAAATGTAGTTGTTTGATAATCTATCAAATAAGTGGAGTTCAACAAACAGAATAGATGCTATATGCCAAGTTCACTTATCTGGAAAACACATCCCTGTGATATACTTCTTGTCAACATCTAATCCAATAAAGTTTGCCTTCTACAGTGGCCACCTTACTTACAACACACCTTATGGCAGTGATGCAATTGTCTGGGTATTCTGTCTTCCATAATAGAAATATTCCTATCTAACTTCACTATAAAAGGCTGAGTCATACTCTTGTCAGTGTCTCAACACTAAAACCTCTGCTCAGGGTATTAGAGGCTATACCACTGAAACTCTGAGCATCTCCTATAGTATGTACCTGTATATAAGACTAGTAGTTATACTGTAATTTACTAGTCTGATAACTGATGAAGATAACTCTTATTGAACTTGATCTCTGGTGTTCAATGGTGACACACCAGATTAGCACTCACTCCTATCTTGGACTTCTTCCTCTTATCTGAAGTTGCAACCATGCAGTAGACAAATGGTGTAGCATATAAGCTGAAGCCAAGGTTGTTTCACAAGTCTGCACATTTCTAAGCCTATCCTGCAGACTTTCACCTCTGGTATGAACTGTGTCTGACAATAGATAAGATCAGAAGGTCATAAACAAATAGCAACACAAGTAATAAATCTCAAGGTAGATATCAAGTAGAGATTATAAGAGAACTTAACAAGGAGTCTCCAATATATTAATACCCTATTTATACAAAGTTCTTATGGTCTGTGCTAACAATAAATAGCCCTACTCTAATGTCCATGTGTAGTCTATGCTTCTACTATATGTCAATCTTATATCTTCCATAAGAACATTATGTTATATACATATGCTCTGACATCATCCTTCTAGTCCTTTCTCTCAGACTCTAGGCCTATGACCTTATATCATGTGACATGTCATGTAACTGCAGTCACATGCCTCTTCATTGTCAAATAAAAAGAAAAAGAAAAAGAAAAGAAAAGTCAAAAGAAAAGAAATATTAAATCAAGAAAAATACATAAAAGCAAAGAAAAATGTTAGTGTCCAAGCATACTATAACATCTGGCTCATATCTTGTGGTTGCATAAACAAGTTTAACATGACTTTTAGTTTGTATAAAGTCTATGAGGTTATATACTAGTTTTCTAATTTTTGGAAAGAGGCTATCTTGGCTTTTCTAGTCTTTGTATTATTAGAAGATAAAAGATTTTAGTATTTGTTACAATTATCAATTTTGTGGTCATTGAGACCACAATATAAATACAGATTGTTGTTCATGTGTTTTTTCTTTACTTGTTAACTTACCATTGGTGTTGAGCTTAGACTTAAGATTCTTTTGAAGACTAGATCTTCTTGAAGATAGAACAGGAGTTTTTGAAGGTAGTTGAGGAGAGTTTGCAAACAGAGCTGTAGGCAAATTCTGGAATTAGATGGTTGTGATAGAAGTAGAAAAAGTTCTAGAAGTGAAACATTATTATTTTTGGATATAGACATTGACAACATTTTTTTTAGTAATCTAGACATAAATACATTCTTAGTTGTGTTTCTAGTACTAGTTGCTAATGATCAACATTAATGAGTATATAATTTGAAACAAAAAAGACTTTGGTAATAACAGTAACAGAAAATACTATTATCTTACTTGAGTTATAAGACATACTTCATAAATTCTATATTATAAGTGGAAATTTTGTTATTGAGCTTCATCTAGAGATTATCCAGTAGGATTACTACTTTTCTAACTAGATCAGAGAAATTAAAATAATGATAAAGTTCATCAATAAAATGGCTCCAGTCTTGAAGCCAGTTATGGAAAACCCCTTGTTTTTTCTAGTTCTATCTCAAACTAGTCTTGTACTATACTAGTAAAATAGGTTAATTTCATAATATTAGATGTGAATTATACTGGGTTGGTATGGAAGTATAGGTGATATTGAAACAAAAAGTTATTTATCCAGAAGATGTAGGTATTTTATTACTTAGGTTATTTGTAAGCCAATTAAAGATTTTAACAGATCCATTAATTAGTATGGGGTTTTCTTTTAGTCAATAAAATAGATAGTAAAAGATCCAAATCTTTCAGAGCTGAAGCATTTTTCCAGTTTATATCATTGTCCACTGAAACAATACTAGAATCTAGAGTAGTAAATATCTATAACTTCTGAAGGATATATGTAGGTGATTAAACAGAGGTAGTCAGTTATAAATTGAGTTATCTTAAGTGATAAGATAAATTTGCCATGATATCAGTAAGTTGCTTACTTAGCTATAATACAGCTGCAAAAGACAATCCTAAGTTGGAATTTGTGAATACTCTTCTAAAAAAGTGTTACAATTCAGTGATCTTAGGATTAATCAAAGAAAGGAATCTTGTATTAGAGTTAACACAAGAGAACTCGATAAAGAGCTCTGTATAAACTAGTCTACCTTATATACCAAACTAGGTGGTCTATGCTAACTACTTCTCTAGCCTACCCTAAAGAATTTATGTTCATCTCAAAGTTAACATGTATTTTACACATTGTATGACATCATTTTCTAAAACCTTCTATATCCTTTCATGTGTTTTGTGACTTTGTGACCATGTCATCTGATATGACTGATGTGTGACAGTGTGATTTTGCCACTCTAACCCTAACCCTAGGTTCATAGAAAAGAAAAATAAATCTAAAAAGAAAAAGAAAAAGAGATTAAATAAAAAAGCTAGTGTCCAAACTTTGCATATCTGACAAGAAGGCCATAAAAATGAATTAGAATAGAAAATAGATTAGAAAAAACAATAGCAGTATTAGTAGTCTAAAAATACTGTCAAAAGTGGTGATGTCAAGACAGAACTTGTTTTAGATAAATATTTACAATTAGTTATATAAAAAGGAGTTAGATTAAGTATGAAAACTTATTTAGAAATGAATATGATATTCATGAGATTGAATGATATACTAGAATTATGAATCAAGCTTGAAAGCTTATCTATAGATAAGTAATATGATCTCAGATAATAATTTTAACCTCAACTTATGTATTGTACCTACTGTCTGTTATATAATCATAATTTTAAATAGTGAGGTATTAAAAAGAACTAATTAATATCTTAGCCATGAAACATAAGAGGTTAATCTATATATAAACAAGTATAAATATAGAAATGCATCTAGATATGACTAGAGTTTTAACTAAAAGTTAGAAAGTAAAAGTCTCAGAAATCAGTTTATAACAAATTTATGTGAAAATTTTATATTGACTATCTAATTAGTTAAACTGTTAATTATAGTATAAATGTTTATTAAGTAAAATATTTTGCAACATTCTTTCTTACTTAAAATATTAGCTATTAAGCAATAAAAGTATAAGTAAATAGACTTAAAGTATTTTCAAGCTAAAAAATAAACAAAAATAACTAAATAAAACTTGACTAAGATTTTTAGTTAATATATTAACAGAATTTTTTTAAATTAATATAATATAGTTTAATTTATTTGTTCTTAATTAAATCTTTTATATAATGATAGTGAATATTAATATATTATAAAGTATTTTTCTTGTTATTACATTTTGATCTAGCTATATCTACCTTAATCTATAGATAATGTTATTTTTTTCATTTATACTTCCTATAAATTACAACTTCTATTCTATCTCAAATATCCTTGCTAAACCCTCAACAACTCTATGAATTTTTATTTTAGACATTTGAGAATTATTTAAAATTAAAGTAACTCACTTAACAATCTAACTGTCTTACATGTTGCTTCTTTCTCTCTTGCCTCCATCTTGTATGGTAGTGTCTATAAGAAAAGTTGCAAATAGATATATTTCTTATACTTCAGCTTTTACCCCAAACTTAACAATAACTGGTATATCTTCCAATGTGGATATGGATGACATTAGAGAGTGATTAGCCCTTTCTAGTGTAGCTGGTTTGAAGAGTTCATCAATTTGCTTGAAAGCTTCATTCATAGCATACCACCAATATATGACCCTCAATAATGATCTTCCTGACTGTGAAATTCAGAAACCTATCAACAGTTTCCATCTGTTGTATATAGATTATGTAAAGAAAGGTGAATCTGTCAGCTTGGTGACTAACTTGACTTTAGGTAAAGAATGCCAACATGTGTGTAATGAGAATCCTACTCTAAAAAGGGCATCTAAACTGTATGGTAAAGATAAGGAGAGAACTGTGGGTGGTACTAATTTTGAACCATCAGAAAATATATTCAACATTCAACTTCCATGTAACATTAATCAGGCCTTGGACCCAGAATCATGAAATGGCAATTTCAACCTGATCTCACTATATAGATCAATGGAACACCTGGCATCTGATACTAAGAACATCAAAGAATCCCTTTATTATATGCAAAAATACATTCTTAACAAGAAGATTGAGAGTGGTAAAGCTAATGATATCAATGACCTCAAAGGCATAGATGAAGCTACTTGGGATTTTATTTTCTCTCTTTACAATTCAGAATAGGATGAACTCGTTGTTGATAAGAAAGGTAAAAAATTCTATCAAACTAGCTTCTATTTTCCATCTTCCTCCTCTAATTCCAGCTAAATCTCTCAAGAAGGTTAATAAAATTTCTAAATTATTTAAGAAAAATACTGAGAATAAAGGGAAAAAATTGTATGCCTAGACTTCGTCTTTTTCTTCTAATACTGCTAGCGAAACTTCTAACACTGCTAGGAAAACTCTCAAAATCAAGGAAGTGTTTCCTAAATTACAAGACAAAAAAATCAAAAACATTCAAAAAATTATTAGTAGTAAAAACCAAACCAAACCAAGACTGAACATGACTATGAAGAGACTATCAAGGAAACAGATCATTGTTCCTATGAACTCAGAGAACACAAAGAATTTTATGAAAGATACGAATACTCATGTCACTAATATTAATAGAGCCTTGAAAAATATCAAGTCAGATATCACTGCTGATTTCATTCAATTGAATAACAAGGAAGTTATCACCACTAACAAAGTTGCAGGTACTCTTGATCTCCAAACAATTGAGAAATACATTAAAAACATCAACAATATTGAGTCAAATTAAGTTGAGGCTCTAAAATTGCCTCAGTTAAAGTCATATCTAAAGATTATCAGTATTTTCTACATTTTGGAAGATGCTAATCTGCCAATCACAGCTGACATGGTTAAAAAAATCATCAAAGATAACCACATATTCAACAATATTATCTTAGTGTTGAGGCCAAGAGTTATCAAGATCTCACTGAAATCTGACATGTCCATCATTTGGTTTGACATTTGGGATATACAAAGCGGTTCCAGAGCCAAAGGTCTTATCAACAGGTATTTCAATGTGGGCAGCTATATTGCTATCATTTGAAGTGCAAATATGAACCTGGGAGTCCTCCAATGTAAAAATTGTTGGAAATGGGGACATACAACTGGTACATGTAGAATCCAAGAGGCCAAATGCATAAAGTGTAATAGCCTACATAAATCAGAACATCATCATCAATTTGCTTGGTGTTGTAAAGCTAATAGGAAGACTAATCCTTCTAGATTGGAGACAAAAAAAGGAGAACTGTGCTCTTACTCCTTCAGATGTTCAAATTGTAAGGGGGACTACCAATTGGATTTGAACCTATGCCATTTCTGGTGGCATTGATCTAATAGAGAATGGCATTACAAAGAATATCAAAAGCTTTGTGAAAGTAGAAGACAATAAATTTGTTCAACTGTGAATGGTAACAAGTCATGATTATCAAAGACATTAGAATCTTTTCAAAGAATTTACAGAAAAACAACTTGATTGTCAACACAATCCTCAAAACTCAATTTTCTTTTGATATCATCTTTATTCAAGAACTGTCATGGGTTACTATTTGCTCAATACCAAGTTTGAAAAGTGAAGGAGAAGCATTGGTAGAAGTACCAAATCATCCTAATTGGTTAACCTTTTCTAGGAACTTATCAAGTGCTAATGACTCTTCAAGAGTTATCACTTATGTCAACATTAGACTTTCATCTTTTTGTTTTTCTCTTCACAAAGACATTTATAATCACAGAGATATCTCTCTCATTTCTTTCTTCAACAATAACAACATTTTCTTTCTGATTAATGTGTATTCAGACTCTTCTCAATCAGGTTTAAAGTATCTCAAGAATACTGAAGCTAATATTAGTAACATCCTAGTCATGACTGGTGATTTCAATATTAGAAACAATTTGTGAGATCCTTATTATCTATACCATTTTATCCATAGTAACTTACTCTTTGACATTGCAGACTCCTTTTTTCTAGGACTTTCCATACTTACTAACCGAGTCCCTACTAGATATCCTGATAATAATCAAGATTCAAATTCAGTCCTAGACCTGATGTTCTTAAGATTCAGGTCAGAAGAACTCAATAACCATTCTATCCATCCTGACTGGCATTTGGTATTGGATCATGCCCTGCTAACAATTATCATTTCAATCATTGAGGAATATATTTAAACCAAAAAGCATGTGATTGTTAAAGACAGTAAGGAAGAGAAAATCTTTGTCAATAAAGTAATCAAAGCTATCAAAGATATTGTCATGAGTGACTTATCTAATGTTATCTCTCCTGAAAACATTGTGTGCTCTTTTACCTGTTCTTTAAAAGAAATATGGGGAAAGAATTCAAAAATCATCAGCATCACCAAGCACTCAAAGAGTTGGTGGAACACAAATTGTAACAGGGATCTTGAGAAGTATAGATCATTCAAGTGTATCAAGAATTGGAAGCAGTTCAAGAAAACAGTCAAGTACACTAAATATTCCTTCTTTAACTTTAAGATTCAGGAAATCTCCAACAAAAAATGGGGTCCATGGGAACTCATGAACTGGGTGAACAAATGCAAGCTTCCTGCTGTTAAAGCTGTTAAATATAACAGTCATCCTTATCTAAAAATTGAGAATCTCTGGCATGCTCTTCATTCATCTTTTAATATGGCTCAAAACTGATAAATTAATGTTTGTGTATTAGATGAAATCTCAAACAAATGTTATATGAAATGGATCCCTTTCTCAGAAGAGGAATTTATCAGTTCCATTGCCAAATATAACAATTTGTCAACTCCAGATCCAAACAAGTTATCATAGAGACACTTCAAGTGAATTGTCAAGGACAAATCATATCTGAAAAGAATTATTAACATTGCTAATGTGTGTTTTGAATTAGGTCATTGGCCTTCTCATTTTAAAACTTCTATGTCCATCATCATCCTCAAACCCAGCAAGGAATTGTATGATTCTTCTAAATCTTTCAGACTCATCATTCTACTCAATACCATAGAAAAACTTATTGAGAAAGTCATCAGCAATTGACTTCAACTCCATTCAATCTCAAACAATTTTATTCATCCAAGTCAATTGGGTGGACTTAAACAAAGGTCAATGTCTGATGCTGGTATCACTCCTACTCATTTTATGCGATCAGGCTGGATCAAGAATAATATGACTAGCACTCTGGCCTTTGACATCACTCAATTCTTCCCCTCATTGAATCATTGGTTGCTTCTTCTCATCCTTAGAAAGGCTGGATTTAACTCTAAGGTTGATCGTTTCTTTTCAAATTATCTAGTAGAAAGAAAAACTCAGTATTTTTGGAACAATTTTTCTTCTCTCTTTTTTAATGTTGATATTGAAGTGGAGTAAGGCTCAGCTCTGTCTCCTATTTTATCTGTGTTATATTTAGCTCCCATTCTTCATATTCTTGAAAAATGTCTAAAAATCTTAAAAATTCTGGTTTCTATTTTATCAATGATAGTCTCCTTGTTGCCTAGAGTAAATCACTGACAATCTTAAACTTTTTTCTCTTTTGTAGTTATAATATTGCTTTTTCTCTTTTGAAAAAATTTGGTCTCATAATAGAACATGAAAATATGGAGGTGTTCTATTTTTCTAGATTACATAGAGTCTTTGATTCTCCTTCTCTCAATGTTATGATCTAAAGTTTTTAGAGTCAGACAACAGAACAACTCTTGTATTGAGTAACATAAGAGAACTCAATGGAGATCCCTTTACAAACTAGTCTACCTTTTATACTACTACTCATGGTCCATGCTCACTACTGTGCACCCTACCCTAAATGACCATGTATAGAACATGAGGTCAACATGTGGTGTTTATGTTGTATGACATCATTTGTTCTAGAACCTTCTACTTTGTTTTTCTAAGTCTTGTGACCAATGTTGTGACCACACCATCAGATTGTGACTGATGTGACAGTGTGACTGATCACTTCTAACCCTAACCCTAGCTGTTCTAAAAATAGAAAAATAAAATGAAAAGAAAAGTGAAAATAAAAAATAAAATAGAGAAAAACTAAGTTCACCGTTTGTGAACTTGACACTCGACCTCTCTGCTCTAGGAGGTCCTATTTTATACTCCAGGAACATATGAAAATATCTGGGTTTCATCTTCGACAAGAAGTTATCTTTTCATCAACATATTGACTACTATGTAAACAAAACTATCTTGATTGTCATGTATATGAATATTCTTAAAATTCAGAGATATAAAGAATAGTAGCCATTTGAATTTTAGGCACTTTTCAAACCTTACCTTTTCTCAGTATTAAGACAATTGCAGGTTTTATCTCCATCCATCTACATCTTTACAAACTCAGTGGCAGAGCTTAACTTAGAGCCTATTTGTCAAGATTGTTGATGGTGGACTTTATTTTATTTTTCATTTTCATTTTTATTTTACTTTTCTTTTCTTTTTCTTTTAATTTTCTATTTTTAGAACAACTCGGGGTAGGGGTTATCTGTCACGCTGTCACATCAGTCACAAAGTTGATGGCGTAGTCACGAGACCGATCACGAGACTTAGGAGAAGGAAGTGGAAGGAACTAGAACAAAGTGACGTCATA
>Ga0157363_1003664_pt1:0-12500 | contig 13935 bp, 10 predicted proteins | sample AttsexASBM1_FD_111477 | JGI IMG/M metagenome (GOLD analysis project Ga0157363, IMG submission 111477) | Fungus gardens microbial communities from leaf cutter ant in Ribeirão Preto, State of São Paulo, Brazil - Atta sexdens ASBM1 | ecosystem: Host-associated > Fungi > Mycelium >...
TAATTTTTTTTTTATTAATTACAGCAAAAATTGTCTAAGACATGCCATTATCTATAATTACACAGAAATCTTGATTGATAATGCTAAAAAGTTATCATACAATTAAATATAAAAGATAAGAAAAATTTACACACCAACTTCATTTTCTTAAAAGTTGTAAATAATATACACAATACTTTTGATGCGAATCATTTTATACTATAAATTAATATTATATCGAATTTTGAACAATTTTACGAATCGGTTCTTTCTTCGTTTGAGATTTCGAAACAATTTCTACACTATCATAAATATATATATATACAGAATTTAAGAAACTTGGAAACAGAATATAGCTGTAAAATTATAAAAGGCTTATCTAGACAAACTTATAGCATATTCGATTTACTGACTCTATCTGAGTTTAAGTCAAATCTTTTAAGTCAATAGTCTATTCTTTTTAACTGCATTTCTTGCACAGTTTAGCTCTTCTTTAGCATCTAAACAGAACAGACCATTAACTCGGAGTGAGACCGAGTTAGTAAATCGAATATGCTATTACATAGCTGCATAAACGTATACGTAAAGAGAATTAATAAATATCGCATATTCTACGTATATCTTTAATAAAATTTATGCGATTAATTAAATTATTTAGATAATTATCTTTACCCATTTAGTTATGCAGCTATGCATGTTTTTTTTCTGGATATAAAGCGAATTTACCAATCGTAGTAATTGAGGATTTTTGAAAACATAAGATTGCGATTAATCGAGTTGCCTACTGCTAGTTTACGTTTTTCTATATTCGTTTTTCTATTCGGCAGATCTAATTTAAAAATTATGTAATACAATACATGCAATATAATTATTACTAAGTAATTACTATTGAGCTATATCGCTTTAGCATATACATGAACAGCTAACCGGATTCTCATGTAACAAAATGGGTAAGTGCATTCAGTACTTCAATCGTTCACCATCGTTCATCAGCTCTTGCACTTGTTTGGTCTATATTTTTAGATCTAACGGAACATGCCTATCAAATGCAAGAGCTGAGCGCTCTGTAAGCGGTGTAGTACTGAATGTACCCAATATGACTGCCAATGCAATACGGACAATATAAGATACGTTACTAATGTAACTCAGAATTGTTACTTCGGGCTGTCTATCTATCGTTCTCGATAATACATGGTGATGTCAAGACTGAAGACGTTCCAAACTTGCGTACATACGTGGGTGATCACGTAGGCGCGCTGTTTTTTCCATCGCGAGATTTATAACGATCGTCGAGTATACTTAACGCTTCTCTAGCGATGCAAGTTGATTTCGATGGTGACTTCGTCCTGATATATGATATGATAACTGTAAAAAAAAAAGAAAGATAACCTGTCCTCGTCAAGGCAAACGCTGCTGTAAATAAAGCCCCTTTTTTATTTTTATTCTTCTAATAGACGGCGGTTTAAATTAATTCACGTGTCTGTGGCATTTCTCTTATTTCGTCCTCTAAGAGTCTCGTCACCGTCACGAGGCTCCACACGCGATACATACGTTGGATCACGCGCAAAAAATGATCTTTCGACCGATAACTGCGATAACATCTCATTATTGATTTACGAACTCGAACGACAAGCAGCAATAATGCGAGTCATCTGTGCACTCTATTTGCGATTAGACGTTGCTCAGAAATAATCATTGTTGCAAGCATCACGTTTCAGAAAATAACGTTTATTTTAATAATTAGAGTTGATTGCTCGCGAGAAAAGTGTATAAGCGAAAGAGAGACTAAAAACTATGCGGTATGACACCAAAGATAGTCGTTGTTGGTTCGTGCATGATTGACTTTACCTGGTGAGTAAGGATGAAGTTTTTCAAAAGTTGATACTGTCTCATGGTCGATCGATCTCTAATTATTACATTATAATTACATTGTGATTTGTGTTCTAATAAATATTGTATATAATTACGATAATAAATATAATTAAAAATTGCGCAAAGAAAGATGCTTTCTCTTTACTGTGATTGTGCATTACAATAATTTGTAATTCTGTTTAACACGCTTAATTGAAAAAGCCAAATCTAATTTTATATGTATGTATATAATAAATAGTTACAGTCTATCATAATATTAGTCTGTGTTTTTTATTGCTGACTTTCTGAACAAGTACACACAATGTAATAAGTTGAAGTGAAATAAATATACGTTTCACTTCAACTTATTACATCAGTAGTGCAGCAGAGTGCAGCAATAAAAAACAGACCTATTATCATTTCTTTCTGAGAGATCCGGATTTAAATCTCGGCTGAGATATTTTTGTACAATAAAATTATTAAAAGGTTTTTAAAATACTTATTAACATCAAATTGTTAATATTCTTAGACGCTTATTAACATCAATATAATAATTACTTATTAATTTAATATGCGATGTTATTACTTTAGTTTTGTTCATAATTGCATTTCAAGACTGGAAAAGATTTCGGCGCGCGCGGTTTGCAGAATTGAATTATATAAATTCACACCAAAATATTTAAGCACTAAGATTCGCTTTGACCGAATATAGGATTTCTCTTACTTAATTAGATTTATTCTCAACTTCGTATTATAATTTTTTATTGCTTTTTAGTTTCTCTCCACGGTTGCCAAAATCTGGCGAGACGATAATCGGGACTAGATTTGAAAAGAAATATGGTGGTAAAGGCGCCAATCAGTGTATAACAGCTGCTAAACTTGGTGGATCTATGGCACTTATTGCTTCAGTAGGCATTTATTTTTTATATGGAGTCAACGTGTCACATTTGACTTTTTTGTTTTTTAAGTCCACTTTAGACGATCTACAATGATTATAATTCACGGCCAAATTCGGGAATTCTATTTATAATATTGCTTGTCATGTAACATAGAAAACATTTGAAGAAGTTAAATACATACATACAAAATATATATCACTGATATATATTTTCTATATGTGTGTATTTTACTTTTTCAGATGTTTTCTCTGTTACACGACACGCAATATTTATTACATAGAATTCTATCCCGAATTTGGTCGTGAATTATAGATCGTCTAAAGTAAGCTTTATAGTATTCGTTTTTTTTTTAGCCAATATTTATATGATTTCTCTTTAATTAATTACGGTTTGTTTCACAACTTACATATTGCGATATTCCTTATCTCTTATCGCAGTTAGGTTCCGACATGTTTGCTCAAGAATATTTAGAGATTTTAAGAAAGGAAAATGTAGACGTATCTCACGTGAAGATACAAAGTGATAAGCAAAGCGGTGTTGCTCACATTACCGTTGCTGAAAATGGTATGTTTTAGATGTAGTAAAAATATAAATTAGAGGCTTTTCGAGTGCTTTGAAATTGTTTACGTGGAAAAACAAGTTTTGATTCTGAATAAATCATTAATATCATTGGAACTAATGGAATTAATTTCTAACTTCTCGTTAAGATAATTTTTTTGATCTCATCAGTAAATAATCGAGTCACCTTTCGAATAACATTCGCAGGTGAGAACACCATCATAATCGTGTTAGGTGCAAATGAATCGTTGACTCCGGAACTTGTGGATTCCGCCGCCGACGTGATCCAAAGTGCGAGCATTTTATTATGCCAGTTTGAGGTGCCGCTGGAAGCCACACTGCATGCATTGAAGTTACATCGGGGCCACGGTTCGTTCCTCGCTTTTTTTTCTCCATGTAGAAATATCCGAACACTGCACTTTTCTCTTTCTAAACTGTGTTATCGTAAGTCCTAAATAAGGATTAACGATATCGCGGTTCTGAGAGAGCTATGGATACAATTTTATGTAAGCGTAATGTAATGATAGGACTTTCTATTGTCAACGGAGCGCCCGCACTGGAAAATCCTGATACGGAAATTTTTAGATTGTGTGACATTTTTTGCGTCAATGAGAGGGAGGTACGTAAACAATTAGTGCAATTGATAAGATAATGAGGATGATTTTTTTTTCAATATAATACAGTCAATTATCCCACACAATTGGTTTAAAATTAGAATGTCTTTTGAACAGAAATATTTTTAAGATATCTTTTAGACCGACATTCGTAGTCTATTCTTATTTTAAAATCGTATTTTCTTTTGTGTATGTTATTCTCATCATTAACCTTTAAAATTGAATTTTTTGTGTTTTGTAAATTTATGCGAAAATATGTCTCCATAATTTCTTTTTATGTATTATAATCAATTTATGTGTCACCTATTTAAAAAAATTCATTGAATTTTTTACGTCTCAATAATTTTGTTTATTAAAATGATATTACAAAGCGATATTTAATTATTAATATTATTTTATAAAATCACTTCAGACGGTTTTCAATTTAAATAAATAGTGTGTGTGTGTGTGTGTGTGTGTGTGTGTGTGTGTGTGTATGTGTGTGCGTGTGTGTGTGTACATACACACTGTTTATATATATAATACTTAACACACACACATACATACACATGCGCGCGCGCGCGCGCACGCACGCATGCACGCACGCACGCACGCACGCGCACACATAACTGCAGATACATAAAACTAATTAAAATTAATCAGTGACGTATACGGGTCTTAATAAGATAAATACATTACTTGAGGTGTTATTTTTATCAAACTACTTTGCAAATTGCACGACAAATACGATATTGGAACTCTATTTTAATATTAAATGACGCAAAGTCTGCGTCATTTAATGTTAAAATAGTTCCGTGCGATTCTTGTTTATCATAGTTTGTAAAATTATCTAATAAAATGACATCTCAAATAATATATATATGCACAATAATAATATATACACGTTGCGGTTTTTATGATTTATATACGTCACTGATAACTTTAATTAGTTTTATCTTTCGTGCAGTTATAAAGACACATACCATCTTGCTTAAATAATTTTAAAAACTGTCTGAAATATATATTAATAATAATTAAATATCGCTTCATAAAACCACATTTTAATAATCAAAACTGTTAAAATGGACTTAAAAAATTCATTGAGTTTTTTAAAATAAATAATAAATAAATCGATTATGATGTATAAAAAGAGTTTACGGAGAAATATTTTCATATAAATTCACAAAGTACAAAAACTTAATTTTGAAGACTGGTAAGAGAGAGAAGGATAACACAAAAAAAACGCGGATTTTTTGGTACTTATATACGCTTTGTAGATATAAGAAAGAAATTTTTATTTAATTTTTTTTCGATATCTCTCACCGTTCGACAGTTATTCCATAAAAAAATCTACATTTTTTTCAAGGGATGATTTTACACCCTCTCAAACCGTAATATGGCACGAACAAAAAAGTTCGTTGTTACGGATGACTATTTTACTTGCATACAATGTTTCAGAATTTTCTGAATTTTTGAGTTGTCTAATCTTATTTGTTAGACGATTTTTAATATAAGAATTGATTGAATATTCTGATTTTATAAGATATTTTGAGAGAAAAATGTCGAAGTATTGTAAAGCAATGTTATTGTATTTACGTTTTCTCCGATGTTTATTAATTATGAAAAAATTTGATTGTGTGTGATAAAATACATTTCTATGAAATATATACATTTCTATGAAATACATCTCATTAATTGTAAAAATATAAAATAGATGGTTTATTTATCAGAAATAAAAATTTTATATTCGTATTTAAATAAAGATTTTATATATTTATTTTAGTAAAATAAATATATATTTTAAATAAGTATTTAAGTCTTATTCTAATCTTTTTCTCAGTGTACGTCCCAAATTTGAACTTTTGTTTTCTGAAATAGTAGAGTCAAAGCATTATAACATTTCAAATACATCAAGGACTCCATTACGCTTTTGTAGGCGGAAATTATGACGGGCATTCAACCTGTGGACTTGTCGAATATACAACAAATAACGGATAAGTTTCTAGCTAAAGGATGCAACGCAATCATTCTTACACTCGGACCTCTCGGAGCTGCATACGCATCGAAAATGAATACAAACATCACACGAATTTCCACTACTGAAGTCCACCCTGTAGATACTACCGTATGTATTGCATACACAGTATTATATATATATATAGAACTGTCGTAATCACGATAGATTTCATGATGAATTGTTCGAGTCATTATTCATTATAACAAAATTGAAGAAATCATTCTTTTGAAGACATGTATTTTAATAATTTAATTATTTAGTAACTTGATGAAGCGTCTCAGAATTATGCAATAATTCTAAGATACTTTCTATAAGTTTTTGTTTTGTTTTAATAACGTGGTCATTTTTATTATTATTTACACGTATGGTCCGTACTTCCTGCTTATACAAATCATGTAAATTGATTCGTGATTTCTTTCTCACGGTCGGAACGGTGAAAGTATTTGATGGTATTTTCCGGTTCACAATCTTTTGAACGAACAACCGGTCAATTTCCGGACTGGACTGGAACGCTGATTCACTTAGTGATTCATTCAAATGATTGGCATGTATTTAAGACGGAATTGCTTCAGGCAACTACATAAGTGTAACGGTATGCGATAGGGTGCCGGGGATGCATTTTTGGGCGCGTTCGCATATTTCAAGGCATATCATCCGCAGCTACCGATGGACGAATGCATCAGGAGAGCTTGTACAGTCGCTACGTACTCCGTTCTTAAATTCGGTACACACGCGAGCTTTCCAACGAGAAATGATCTGCCAGCAGAGTTATTTATATAAACAAAAACGGAGTTATTTCGAAGTGTGTTATTTACAGATTTGATATTTTATCTCTTTCATTTATACATCTGATATCTATTTTGTGGAATCTTTTTTTAAATTGAATATTCGCAGAATAAAAGTAAATATCAAAAGTTTTATGTACAAAGTGCGTAAACATACGTCCCATTTCCCAAAACCCGAAAAAACTTAAAAATAATACAGTCAGGCGTTATAATGCAAATTAATGCAGCAGATTAAATTGATGACAATAAAATACTTAGAGAATGTGTTCACATATATAGAATGTAAAATCAAAATATATGTAGAATTAAAAGTCGAAATACCCTATATGCATGTTTTATTTGTTTTTTTAATCATTTAGAAAACTGGTTTCATCGTTGATCTCCTCCATGTAATTTTTTGCAATATCGTCGACGAATATATTAATTTTTTTGCAGTCAAATAGGATTCGTCCAAAAATTCGAAGACATGTTTAAATAACAACAACATTACCATAACATAAATAATGTTGCAGAACAAATTTCTACATCGATCTTGCAAAAAATGAACGGACTTAGAAAAAGTTAATATTTATTCTGGGATATTAAATTTCTAATCTGCGAAATCGGGGATCAGCTTTATTCTTTCTTTCTACTCTCCTTTCTCTCTGTTTTTCCGACATCCTGGTACCATCTGGCATTGTAACTAAAGTCCGAAAATATATGAAAAAAGGAAATTAATGTATTCTTATTATTTAATAACTTTAATACTTCAATTTTGAATGAAGAAAAAGTGAAATGATCGAATTTTTTTACAAATAAAAAAAGAAATTACGATAGAACAGTATACAAATAAATTATGAAGAAAAATTTAATAAATAGCTGAAGAGAAGTAGATAGAAATTTGATTATTTCAAGTATATTTTTTAAAATAAAAAAATGTGTTTAGCTGTATTTATGTCGCATTAGAAAATCTCATTTTATTAATATTACGTATCTCCGTTCGTAACGATCAATTAAATTAGTACATTTATGGAATTTTTCGGATATTTTTTGTCCAAATATATTCGCGCGTATACACGCGCACACATGTTCACGCTAGACGAAAAAAAAATAACGGTAATGGTAAGAGTTAGTGAAAATGCTAAGCGCTTTTACGACATGTGTGTTCTCCGACTTTTTAAAAAAAAGAAGGCACGTCCGGGTATCCCGCCAGAGTGGCCGATGATTCCACCTCAACTGCTTGTTCACGCGAACGTACAGCAAGAACGGCATTATTCCAGAGAGGGAGAGTGATAGAAGGGGCAAGCGTTCTTGCATGTAAATGTCATTTTAAATGCTTTCGCAAGACGGTGACGACTTTTAATATTTTGGCAGCCGCGTCGCGATGACAACGACGACCATATCGCTCTCTAAAATCAGCGTCTAAAATACCGTCTCAAACTTTTCGCTGATCTGAAGATAATAAAGCCTTTCCGCAGCTTCAGAATGCGGGCCCACGAAATCAGGAATGAAATGGTTTAATCCCAGTGTTTTACCTTCCGCGTAGTGTCTCACTGGTAATCCCTCGAAGTGCCGAGTTTATAGGAAAAGATCGACAGTAATTGGTAATCGGGAGTCTTTTCCCTTGAAATAATTGCCGGTACGTGCGTTCGCGTGACTAGGTCGGTGGTATCTGAGACGCGCGAGCGTCAACGCGGGAAAATTGTGCCGCGCGTAAACGTCAAAAGGGAAAGGCGTTGCATTACTACTTTCGAAGTAACTCTCCTCGCGCACTCTCGTCACGCGTAATCGTCATCGTCATCGCCATCCCCGCGCCTCGTGGTGCTATAATACGTGAGGATATTGCTGAGGACGAGATTCCACGAAGCACGAGACACTCGGTCTCTCCTCTTTCCGCTATAGATGGGCATTACACCAAGGTGTGACGTCAATGCCCGATGTTGGTTAGCGATACTAAATGTTTAAGGGAACAGACAACGGTGGCAGAGGCGGCGGTAGCGGTGACGAGGAAGATGCGGCAGGTTCATCGAGAGGGAACGAGCTTTGACGTCAAAGAGGAGAGGGCATCCTCGAAGAAGAGGAAGCCGCCGCCATGCCGTGTCGCGCGACCGAAGAAACTCTTCTCAGTTCTCGGGGCCTCGGCCCCGGCCCCGGCACCCTGGCAGGGGCTGTACAAGATGCTGATAAAAGGAGAGGGGGGGATTAGTCATGTCTTCGTGTGTACCGGCACGCGCAAGCCCCCGTTAAAGTGGGGCAACACCACCCACGTTCGCGGGCAGGATAAAAAATCCTTCGGGGATCAGGGAATACTCAGTTTTGAGCAAACCATTAAGCGAGACGATCGAACCGAGACGAAGAGAGACAATCGCCTAGTCCCTCGATCTTACAAGTCCGCGTCGGGAATTCCGAGACGCTTGCGTATCTTGCGCTGGTCAGTACCGCATGCCAAACTTCGACTGGCGAATCATCACAGAGAATCGCGCGGTATCCAGACTAAAATTTGTTAGATCGTCAAAATATTGTCAACTTACGTCACATGGTCGAAAGATCCGTCAAACGATCGGTCAAACCCGAAAAATTTCGATTCGAAATACGGTGCCTCGTATTCACGTATTTTCCAGTGTCTCGCTGAGATTCGCTAGATTTTGAATTTCAAAAAAAGCTCAATAAACACAAAATAATAAACGGAAAATAATTTTCAGTGGGAAAATTGATCAGTTAAAAGTTTTAAATAATCTGATTGAATCACAGTTCTGATTGTAATCTCTGATTGTAATCGTTTATTTCCATCACGATTGTATTATTCTCGAAAAGTGTCTGGAAGATAAGCTGATATCATTGATAGAATAGAGAGAGAAAGATATTTAAATGAAATTATTCCACTGTGACTAAGAAACGTGATAAAAACAACATTAATAAATAAAAGAAATCCCGAGGTTGCGTTAGAAAAAAATTATATGTGACGAAGAATCTCGAAAGAAACTAAGATCCATTCCGCTATCAACTATCGAGAATCAAGGAAGAAGAAGAAGAAGAATAAAAAAACAGCCATCAACAAAGACTGCCAATCTTCGAAGAAGATCTTTTGTGCAAACTTTGAACTTATCAGACGACACAATGGCGATATTCAACGTTAGATCTTGCCTGCCTGTTCTTGTTGTCTATGTCATCGTCAATATATCGCTCATTCAAGGTCGGAGTCTAAAACGACGACACGGACATCATTCTCATTTGAATTATTACAATTTCGAGGAATCGCTACCACGAGATTTATCGAGACGTCTCGATGACGATCTGGAATACTACGGCGATTCCCAAGGACAGAAGAAGAGTCGCGAATATCCTCAAGTTCTGGATCGTTCCTTGGAGTACGAGGATTCGGAGGAGCGAGTACCAATGTCTTTCCGTCGATACAAGCACGATTCGAGAGATCGCGAGTCTTTACGAAAGGATTTCCTGCGCAAGCATAACGACTTTGACGCACTCTCGATGAAATTCGTTGCTAGGAGAAAACGTCACAACAAATTTGGGACTGTCGCAAACTATCACAAATTTAATCCGAAAGACGTAACCTGGCGATTCGAAGATGAACTTAGGGTGCAAGAAAAAGTTTTCGAACTGGAAGTGAAGCAGGCGCAGAACAGCTCCATTTGCAACTACACCGTAGAGTCAATCCCGGACACCCGGGGTTCCCGGATACCAAAGGATCTGGAGCACGTGAAGTGCAATCACATCGGCAGCAGCTGTCAGGGCACCGGCACTTATTGCTGCATACAGACTTACAGAAACATCGAGGTATCCTACGGTGACGGCGACACGGAGACAATGAAGCTCTACGTTGGTTGCGTGTGTGCTCTTCAGGTCTTCAGCAGTATGATGAGCTCGGAGATATCCATCAATGATTGACACCGAGAACTCGCTAGGATAACTTGGGGGAGACAAGGGAGTAGTGACGATTCGCTTCGGTGATGAATTCGCCTCGGTGGCGACGATCATTGGCGGTGATCTTCGAACCGGCACGAATCAAGCGAGACGCGTCTTCCAAGGAGACGGCGATTGAAACTAAGCAAAAAACACGACTATATTGTCGCGAATGACCTTGCAATTGGCAATCCGTAGACGAATGGACATCTTTCTTTTTTTTTCTTTACACAGGAACTTGTTTGAAGATTGCGTCTAGTGACGCGCGAATACCGGGAACTTAATAGATTTACTTAACGTTTGACGTTAGAACGATGACAGGGAGTTACGGAACTGCGGTGGGACGGTAGGAGGAGAAAGTTACAAAAGAGCGGAACCGCAGCGTGCGCTCAAGATGGTCTCTTCTCAGTTTTTTGCCCCTTCCGTTCTGAGACCATTCGATATACATGCGTAGCCAACTAAATCACGCCCCTCCGACATTATTGCCCAAATAGCATATGACATATATGAACGTTCTAAGAATATTCGTACATTCTTAAAATGTTCTTTGAATGTCTTTAGAAGTTGGTTTGGTGTTGTATGGGTGTAACACCAAAAACAATGAAAATAATGGAAACTAGAACTAGAATGATAGAGTCGATAGGCGGCAAAGCAAATTAACATACATTCCCAAAAATTCACAACTCACTTTTAAAATAAAGAGTGTCATAAGAGAAAGGAAGAAAAAAATTAGTGAATAAACAGCAAGAATTTTTTTTTGGTGCATGAAATTGTGTTGAAAGAGAAGCAGAGATTGTGGTAGAAAAGTATCACAGTTCCGTTCCGTCTTTTTTCCAAGACCTTTCTGCAGGTCTCATGTCGAATTGCAATGTCTAAGCATCTCTCGGATAGTATATAAGATACCGATTCAAGTGCCGTGACGTGTAACGTCACCTAATAAGAATAAGAAATTATTGTTTACGCTTTAGGTATTTATAGATTCTCTCGGCCGTGTTGTTGCCAAACAATGTGATAAAACACGTACTCAATCACAACCAATCGCTCAGGTAGTGTTAAATCCGGTCAGACGTGCACGTAGCACGTACCCGAGTGCAATTATCATCGCGCATTCATCACGCGCGTCGTTTAGATGGATAATGATAATTGCAAGAATGAATCATGAATATCCGCCGCGATTGACGCACATTATCTATTTATTGCATACATCTTGTACCATCTCGCCTATTTATTTTCGTCAGCATCTATCCATTTACTTATATTTATCTATTTATTTATTTATTTATTTATTTATCCGCTTATTTATGCAGGTATTTATATCGAACTGTTTATGTGCAGCATGTAACGACAATTTGTTCTCAATCTATTCAATCAAAGTGATATCATTTTTTCGCAAAGAAATAAGCAAAAAGCTTTGAAATAATTACGAGCGACGGAAGGCGTGTACTTGTTGCAATTTACATAATGTTAATTGGCATATAATGTGACTGATGTAATTTAAGATACACGAACATGTGATTTGCATGGAACTTATTTGTGAGTTTCTCACATGTGCAATTTTAGCTTATTTTTCTACGATTTTTTTTATATGTATTATGGAATAAGAGACGAACAGTATTAAATACCGATAATTTGATATCGATATAAAATTGTAATTGTAAAATTATCACTCACGTGTACTTTTATACTCCTGTAAAAGATTATACTGCTGTGGTTTAGTGAAAGATAAACAGTATTAAAATAAAAATGTTTTTCTGTAATAATTCTGCATCTCTTTTGTATTTTTTATAAACGCTCCCTATATTATAATTAAAATTATGAAAAAAATGTTCAAAACTATGATCCTTCAATTTTTCAGAATCAAAGTGGCGTGAATATAAGAATTGTTTATGTTTTTGCTTGTGACCAACGGTTCATACAA
>Ga0157363_1003665_pt1 | contig 13934 bp, 8 predicted proteins | sample AttsexASBM1_FD_111477 | JGI IMG/M metagenome (GOLD analysis project Ga0157363, IMG submission 111477) | Fungus gardens microbial communities from leaf cutter ant in Ribeirão Preto, State of São Paulo, Brazil - Atta sexdens ASBM1 | ecosystem: Host-associated > Fungi > Mycelium > Unclassified ...
AGAATATGCAACGCAAATTAGAGACCTATTTTACATAGAAAAATAAAATAGATATATTTTTCCTGGTACAATATGGTTGGTCCTATGTATTTACACGAAAACTCGAAATCTCAATATTTTCCGAAAGACAAATGTAAATCTGTACAAGTTAGAATAAATCACATGTGAAATCTTTATGATACCTTAGTTATACTAATAATGATTTTAATTGTAGATGTAATATCCTTTATAAGAAAGCATGCAGATAGTAGATACTTTTAAACAATATTTCTTTCAACTATCAAATTTCAATTTTTATTTTATAATTCTATTAAATTTCAATTTTAATTTTCTCTTAGTGGATTAGAAAATTAGGGTGATTTTCTTAATTATCAATTAATATTATATCAATATTTCAGAGGATTTATCTAAAGAAACCAGAAAGTAATGTCGCATATATATTGCAATTATTAATGTTTGAAGTATTTTTAAAACGTTTATACTTTTATCATATGTTGGTATTCATAATCGATTCTTATATTTAAAACGAATTACGATCTTAAGTACAATCTTGAGATGTCACATAACCAATTTTAAAACATTACTTAAGACGGTCTTAAAATAAGAACGAATAACGAATACTAATCTTTGTGAAGTGAAAAAAGATGAACCGTGCAAGAACTTTAGTTAAAAAGAACAGGTCTTATTTCTTACGGTTGCCCTCTTGAAATTTCAAAATGGAGCTTATTTTAATCTTATTTTAAATTTCATTTTATATCTCTAATGATATAAACCCCGCCCTAAACCCCGCCTAAAAACCTCCATTGATATATATATATAAAATTCTTTTTTTTATAAAAAACAGAAAATTAATAATTCTGTGTTAATAAAATACTGTAGATGTTATTTGACAATTAAATTCGCGATTATATTAATAGTAATTCAAACAAAATTGTTATTAATCTTTGAATTTGTTATCTATAATCTTTTTTCCACATATTATTATAAATAATATAGCATCAATAATTCTATTCGCATCAATAAAATAATATGTGTACAAATAATTAAAATTCGCTCGTTTTTTGCAATGCAAAGTATAAAGAAATGACAATCTGAATCGAGCAGTAATAAACTTTATATAAATTTTATATAATTTAAAGTTATATATTATATAAAGTTTATATAAATTTATAATTTAATCGCATACAATGTTAGTATGACAAATAGTGAGGATCAGAAAAACTTAATGTAATAAATCGTACGTTTCAGAACTCACAGGTTCTTCTTCAGCGATTCATAAAATATGTTACATGTAGTATAGATGAATAATTTTACGGTCAGCGAGACATAGTATGGTATTGTTTCGAAGAATTGATTCTCCTGTTTTTATGTGAATTGTGTCCAAAGTGAGAAATTCATTGTCACAATATATCGGAAAGTAATGAAAGTAATGAAATAAATTATCAAATTGGTCTCTATTGTCCATCTTTGTATTAATCAATTTAAATATTCATAAAATGATTGAGGTTGAATTTCTACTCACAATATGCGAAAACAGGAGCATCTTACAAATTTGTCTGATATTGTTGAGCAGGTGTTACAATGGTGACAGACAGATATTAAGGGAGATGACGGAAAGCTTGAATTTTAAAAAACTACATGAGAAATTAAACACACAGAGTGAGATTGACAGTGTGATCTCAGACAATGCAATCGATTTAAAAAAAAAATATTTTTTATGTCTTATACATCTAAGATATATATTTCTATCACTGCATTTTTTAATAAATCAATCTTTACAATTGGCTACAGATTCTTAAACTTCTTCATTAAAGTACACAAAGACAAACTTAATAAATTCCAAATCCAGAACATTGTCTATCAAATCAATTGTCAAGATTGTCGTATGTGAGGCAAACGAAAAGACCCGTATAATGAACATAGAAATAACATTAAGTAGAATTTCCTCTATTATCTCCGATCATAGATTGAATTGCGATCACAAATTTGATTGAGAGATCTTAATCTTAATTGGGAGATATCGAAAATAAATACAACAAAAGAATTATCTCAGAGAAACATTAAAAAACAAAACAAAGGCATTAAATCTCAAAGACACGATTCATCTAAATGACTCTTATCTTTACTTATTGAAAAATCAGACAAATAAACAAACATCGATCGGCCCTTAATATTATATGTCACCATTGTAACACTTGCGCTCAACACTATCAAATGAATTTGTAAGATTGTTTTCGCATATTGTAAGTAGAAATTCAACCTCAATTATGAATATAATTGGCTTATGAATATTTAAATTGACATAATACAAAGATGGACAATAGAGAATAATTTGACAATTTACTTTCATTACTGACTTTCCGATATATTGTGACAATGAATTTCTCATTTTAGACACAATTCACATAAAAACAAGATCAATTCTTCGAAACAATACTACACTATGTCTCGCTGACCGTAAGATTATTCATCTATATTACCATGAAATATATTTTATGAATTTGAAAAAGTACCTGTGAGTTCCGAAATGTACGATTTATTACATTAAGTTTTTCTGATATTCACTGTTTGTCATACTAACATTGCATGCGATTAAATTACTTTATATAAACTTTATTATCGCTCGATTCATGTGTAATGTATTTTAATATTTTAATGAATTAATCGGAATTATTTTCAAAATAAATTTTTGATTTCAACTCCGCCAAAGATCATCAAAGATCATAAAAAAATCATAGTCCTGCTAGCAGAACTAGCGGAGCTGCTTGTACGATTTTGCGCAGATTCTAAATGCGGCCATTTAAATTCGCGTCGCGGTAATTTTGAAATGACAACTCAAGAGATCAAAATTAAGTAAGTATATACTTGCTAAATATAAATATTTAAAAATGATTATTGAAAAGAAATATTCAGAAATTTATATTTTTATTCATAAAAAAGAAAGCGTTAATACTATTAAAGTGGAAAGAGATTTGTAAAACATCAACTTCCATTATGGCAAAACATAAAACCAAATTCATTATATTATACAATTGTAGGTAAATATAAATAAAGATAAAAATGAGTAAGTAAAATAGTAATTGTTACTTGACGATTTAATCAGCAATTAAATTAATATATAATAATTAAAACAATAGAATTATTCATACAATGTTTGAATTAGTTACCTCTAATTCTTTTTCATTATATTATTATAAATAATAAAGGATTAATAATTCCACTCGCGTCAACGAAATAATGTGTATAAATATTTTAATAAATTAATCGAAATTTAGATGAAATTCAAAGTGAATTTTCAATTTTAATTCCGAGATCGTCAGAGATCGTCAAAGATCGTCGTCTCACTGACAAAACTAATCAATGAAGTCGCTCATTACGTTCGCCGGTCGCCCATCTAGTCTCGTTTCATGCACCATGAAGGCGAAACGTTTCGTTCGTTCGTCCGTCATGGCCATCATGGCGGAGAATGTTTTCGTTCCGTGATACGCCGACTCGCGATCGTATCGGCTCATCGATTCGGCCGGTCGACGACACAACGACAACGACGACGACGTTGGTTTACGCTCGATTCCTCGGTGAAGGTTCAGCGATCATCCCACGATCATGGACACGCGTGGCATCGAAGTCACGAATCAACTCCGGGTGAGTGTTGCGGAACGCGTGTCTTGGCGCACGCAAAGGTTCTATTAGCATAAGATCGTCCAGTCATCCGGTTGCATGAAGACTCAGACGTGACATTTGATCCCGTACGTCGATACTATCCTGATTATTATGTAATCGTCAAGTTCCTCACGGAGGGACGTGAAGGTTTCAAAACGACGTGTGTCCTTCGCAAAATCCCTGCTGCTTAGAAATCCAGGCGCACCCCAGCTCTATTATTAAGTTTATTTATTTAGCATTAATTTCTGTCTCTCTGTACATGCAGAAGTCTAGACTGTAGAAATGATTGGAAGCTATTGCCTTCTTTCCGGAAAAAAAAATACGATGATTTGAGAAACTATTGTAATATTTCTAAGAAAGACGAATGGAATTATTGTATAGTATTTACAAATTACTTCTGTCTCTCTTCTTTCTGCGAAAAGATAAAATCTTTGAGAAATCATTGTAATGCTTCTAAGGCTGGTATTCATAATTAATTATCTTAGTCTTATATTCAAGACTGTCTTAACTTCTTTAGATGTTATAAACTAATCAGAAGGCTGCATTAAAATAAGAATCAACTATGAATATCCTAGGATATATTAGTAAGTTACTTCTGTCTTCTTTTTGAAAAAAGGTACAAAGCATCTTCGAGAAACTAATGTAATGCTTCTAAGACATATTTGCTGAATTATTTACAAGTTATTTCTGTCTTCTTGGAAAATAATATAACTGTGTTATAGAGAAGCAACTATGTTTCTCAAAAAGCATTATTATACTTGACGAATGAAATTATTTATATCTAATTGTATAGTGTATTAAAAATCAGATCCTATAAACTAATTACAATATAAAAATTTTTGCAAATAATATTTTCAAAGAAATTGAACGATATAAGCTTGTTAAATGATCATCAAAGTATAGGCCTCTGAATTATTTCTTAAGGCAATCAAATCAATGGCTTATAAATTGAATCAGAACAATTGGTCATTCATTCTACTGTGATTTTTATAACTCGTCGCATGATTAACTGAATGCTGTTACTTACTGTACTCGGTGCATTATTTGATATTTCCAAGTTAATTACATTATTTTGAATTGAATTCTTTTTTGAGGATGCAATTCGATTAAAAAAAGAAGAAAACTCAGCAATAGAACAATTCTTTAAATAATATTATCTTTAAATAACTTTAGAATAAACAAATATCAGAAGATTTGTTTGTGTTACTTGGACTTTTTGCATTTAGCATCTTTGCTTTTTCTTTTCTCAACGTCCGAATATATATATTTATTTCATTTTAAGTACAAATTTTTGGGGAAATTAAGCAACGCGACAGATCTAGATATAGTCTTATCACACTTAGAAATGTTAATTTTTTTCTTTACAAGATGGGAACCCATTATAGAGAACTCATTATAGACACTGAAACTTATTGTGTCATTTTGAGACAAAAAATTCAATTATAATAAATCTTACAAGGGGAAAAACTAATATTTTAAAAACATTCCCCTGTTGTCTAAATCCCTCTACAAAAATTTATTAGAATTTGCAAACACGTTTAGGGAAAATGTGTTCAAAAGTTACTTAAATAAGTGTTATGACTATTCTACAATAAGTCATTAATAATAAAAAATTAGAAACTAAAAATTGATCAATCACAATTAAATATACGAATTATTGACTATGGTATTCATAGTCGATTCTTATATTTGAGGTTGTCTTAAGTACAATCTTAAGATGTCATAAATCAATCAGAGAGCCATGTTAGTCTTTTAAGACATTACTTAAAATAAGAATTACAACTATGAATATGGCGTATGATTGGTTAATTTCTAGCTTTTAACTTCTGATTTATTATTAAAGGCTTATTGTAGAATGTGTGTTAGAAAAAAGCAATTGAAACATATAGTACAATGTAATAAATTGTTTATGGGATCTGATTTTTAGTATACTCTTTAACTGTAAAAGGTAGGAATCTAGAAAATTAATACGTTTTTATAGTTTTAGCTAAGCAAGTATTTCTTAATTTTTCTTAATTGTTTTTAATTTGTCTTAATTTTCAGAGTGCCATTCGCGCCAAGCTTATGGAATTGGGAGTCCACTATGATGAGGAGCTACCTGATTACATATTAGTAATGGTAGTGAATAAGAAATCCCGTCAGCAGATGCATAATGACTTAAATCTGTTCCTGGAGGACTGTACAACTGTATTCGTGGATTGGCTGCACGATCAGGTGCTAAAGAAATTGCAGAAAGTCACTGTAGCCAAGAAGAAATCGTCTCGCGAGTTTGTACCTACTGTTATAGTGAAGCAGGAGGAAGAAAGAAAAAAGAAGAAGATATCCGCGACTTCGTTCCTAGAGGATCAGGAGCAGTCCTCGGTCGTCGAGAAGTTCCCGGACAAAAGTACGAAGAGTGACAAGCAATCACCGGTGCAAAAGCAACCGACAACAAAATCCGTACCTAATCAAAATTCAGAACGAAGTCACAGCAAGAGCGCGGAAAGAAGCGTGAAAAGTGTACACAGCAAAAGTAAAACAGACGAAACGTCGTCAATACATGGCAGCAGCGGATCTTATCAAGACTCTGCCTTCTCGAGGAAGCCGCAGCAGAGTTCCGGGCGCGATGAGAACACGAAGGATATCTCCGGCGAGCCTGAGAATCCCGTTGCGAAGACCATAGATTCGTATGGCGATCCAAAAGAAAGCGAGGTGTCGGATAAAAGTTTGAAGAGATCATTGGAGACGTCGAGTAATCGTCACGATAGCACGGAGAAAAGGAGTAACGAGGCGAAGCGGTCGAAGCCATCCGAGGAAGAAAAGGACAGGGTTGGGTAAGTTAATATTTTTTTTAAACTAAATTAAGTTAAAGTTAATGACTTATAAAATTTATAAAATTAAGTTAAGAATTGAAGGAATAACAATTTAACTTAATAAAAGTTAAGATTGAATTAACTTAAGTTTTAAAAAAGTTAATTTTGAAAAAAATTATTTTTGAGATCAGAATGTCCTAATTTTGTTTTGAAATGAGAACACTTTAAACATTTACAATATAGATTATTAGGTAAATTTAATTTTTTTTATTCACATGTAAGTTATTTATATATAATAAGAATCACAGCATAAGGTGTTTTTGTCAAAATCTTACGAGAGAGAAGAGTATATATTTGCATTATCTCTTTTTCTTTAATCTTTATCTAACTTTTTAACGTAAAAAGAATCATGAATGTTTATGACTACATCTATTAGATATTTGTTACAAAAACTATACGTAAAAATTTAGAAAATGAATAGATGTGCAGTACTTTTTTACAACAATTCTTTATCTAAGGCTCATTAAATATTTATGTTGTTGAAATATAATATTTATTACACCTAAAATGAATGATCCAAATATAAGCGAGAATTGAACAAAACTTAGCGTCAATAAAAACTAGCTATCATATAGTGTGATTCTTATTATAGAGTTTTAATCATAAAATCATTAATTAAACTTTTTCTAAATTAATTCTCTGTTTAAGATTTCAAAAAAATATTAGCATTAAGAGGGATAGAAAAATTTTGAATTTAAAAAAAGTTAATAAATTAAAGTTTAAAAGCAATTAAATTAAATAAAAAATTAATGTATTTAAAATTAACTAAGTTAAGTTAAAAGTCATTAACTTTTTAACTTTTTTTAAATCTTATTTCTTATTTCTTATTTTTTTTAACGTTTTAACTAGTTCCTACCCAACCCTGGAAAAGGAAGATATGTCGTCATCTTTCCCGGATTCAAAGAAGCTCAAATCCTGCGTGAACAAGCCAAAGATCGTGTCGGTCGTGTCTGTGAAAACTCGGCTTGGCATAGTCTCTCCACGGAAGAAATTCGAGACCTACAGAGAGAGAGAAGGCAACGGTCGCTACCGTCCGTCGGAGAAGCGGTTCGAAAAGTCGCATCGCTACGACAATGGACGTAATGGAAAGGGCAGGAGCTTCGAGATGGACGATCGGGGTTCCAGACGGAATCGCGAGGGCGACTCATCGCGGCATCATGAGACCATGAGCAAAATCAACGATGTGAGAAGTCGAATAGAGAGCAGCAAGAATGAGAGACTAAACAGAAACGCAGAGTCCAGGGAGAAGAACTTGAATTCGAGTTCCAAAACGGACGCGTCTGCAAAGAAGTCTGCATGCACTATTAAGGATCGTCTGGGTATCAATAGTAAAGTCCAGAGACAGTCCACAAAATCACAAGACGCAACAGATTATAGAAATAATCCAAAGAGTTTAGATCAAGCGGGAAACAACAAAAATATCAAGGACAGACTCGGTCCATTAAGGAATAATTTCAGGCCGATGCATAAACAAAGGCAGCTTCGCAACAGCGAAAATGACAGATCTCTAGTTTCTCTGAATCCCGGTGCCGAAAGACACGAAAGAGAGGAGGGGAAGGAAACTGAAGATGAAGATGAAGCGGATAATGACGAACAGCTAACCGGACCTGTGAAGTCGCACATAGTCGCTGTAAACAGACCTGTATCTACCACTATTATGAGAACCGAGAGGAGACGTATAAAAACATCGAATGATGTTCTGTTCAATGCAACTCAAAATATTGGCTATCCAGGACACGGAGGTTCAAAATCTCAGGATAAGATGGACAAAAGGACGTCTAGCGACGTGGACGAGGATATCGATGATACGAGATTACCGAGCAAAGTAATTGTCACGCCAAGACCTTTGAAGCCGCTGCAACCGACCCAGAAACGCGCCACGCAATCGCTTTTGTTGCGAGCTGTCGCGGAGGCAAATCAGTCGGTTGTCAAGCAGAAAAATCCGGAACCATCTCTATTCGTGAGTTTCAATTCAATTAATATATTGTAAATCGACTAAATATTGTAAATCGAGCAACGATTCTTGTAACTTTGTAACACCGAGAACGATAAATGCCGATATTTTTTAATATACATGTATCTGTAAAACAAATGTATTAAACATAGGAGAACAAAGAACGTTTTTTTCATCAAAGGCTCAATTTTGTTAGGACAAGAAGCCAGTTTTAAAGCGTCTTAAACCTGCCCCGGCTCGTGACGTAAGTCAAAACTTGTCGGTACATTTTAATTCTAATAAGAGACTGGTCATGGAAAAAATTCAAGTCGAATTAAATACAGTAGATCATCTGGATGTGGAAGACGTCGAGCACGAGCCTTGTAAGTGCCATCACCGTGGAGACGTCTTTTTTATAACAGTTTGAAAGAGTTACAGAATCTGTCTCGTATTCTATTTTTACTCTTTCATTTTGGAAACTTTATTTATCGATCTTGTATTATTATTTATTGGATACCGAACAAGTTAAAATTAGTTTATTCTTAAATTTTAATCCAGTTAGTCTCTTATAAAATCAAAGTATATATATATGAGATGACGATAGAGATCAAACCCGCAGCGTGCTATTTACAAATCAAGTTTTCTCTCACTAGTCTATCACTCCTTCAATTTTCGACTAATAATATTTATATTAACTTATACTAACAGTTTCTAAATATTTAGAAATTGTAAGAAGTATAGTAAACAATTACTTGCTAATAAACATTTAATAAAAATGGAGTATATTTAAGATAAATAAAGATTCCAATGCGATTTTTTCGCGGTACAAAGACTGACTCTTTCATCCTTCTCTTAGGATTTTAATTCCTCGCTTATTATCGCATAATCCGTAGATGTACCACAACCAGTAACGGACGAGCATATGGGAGTCATGATGTCGTTGTTTCAAAGAAGCGACGACAATCAAAAATTCTTAGTTACTCTGAACGGATACAACAACAATCTCATGAAAGAGAAGATCAGCTCCGAGGATGACGAAGAACGACTGGAGATGGAGGTAAGTCTTCCACCACCTCTAAAACATTTCCCTCATTCCCTCCCTCTGAATTTTAATCCTCACGCGTATTCTAGACGCACGATGTTCCTCCTCATGCTCGCAGGTGAACGAGGATGACGAGCTTGCACTGTTGACGACGCACAATGAAGCAACGACAACGACGATGGCGGCAATGGCGCAGGACGAGTTGGAAATAAATAAGTTTAGAATAACGAGCTCAACGGAAGATAACGCGCACGCTAGTCCGAAGGAAGCAAGCGGAGAGGAGAACAACGAGAACTGCAATACGGAGAACGTAGATAAGATTGACGAAATGCCCCGTAGACGGAGAAAATTAAGCCCTATAATATACAATAGATCTCATTCTCCTAGTCCCATACAACTGAAATCTAATGCATCGCTGGTGACAACGTTAGCCACCAAACGTAAGCAAATTTCTTTTTTTGGAATTTGTTTAGAGCGTAAAAGTATATCGTTGTAAAATGTGCGGTTGCTCTTTCCAGCCCCGGATAAAAAACCGGTAGAGGCTACGGCCTCGGCCATTTCAGACAAATCCCGGGAAAATTGTCGATATTGGCCAAATTGTACATTAGGGAACAAATGCGCGTATCTTCATCCCCCTGTTATGTGCAGGTAATGTATCTTTCTAGAGAGATTCATTATATCTCTGATTATATCTGACATTATATTTTTTCTCGCAATGTTCATATGAATTATGAAAAAATTTATATTTTAGAATCTTTCATATAAGTGAATTTTGAAATATTCTAAGATTTCTCATTCTACAATTTCTGAAAAAATACTTTAAACTTTTTTTCAGATTTTATAAAAGATTTTATTAGAAATAATAGAATGAAAAATCTAGAATATATATATTTCAGAATTTATATGAAGAATTCTAGAAAAGATGTGTAAATTTTGGCGTTTCTGAAAAATGTTTCAATATTGTATAAAAAATCTGAGAAAAAGTTTTTTTGTAAAAAATTATAAAATTATTTAGAAATTCTAAAAAATTACATGAAAAATTCTGAAAAAAATTCTCAATGTTTTCATCGTAAAATACAAAAAATACTTTCCTTTCTATGATCATATGATGCCAGAAAACGTTCTTTTAATTTTTATTAATTTGTCTTATTTTTTTTTTCGCAGTGCCTTCCCGGCATGTAAGTTTGGTGACAAATGCGCCTACAAGCATCCCAAGTGCAAATTCGGTTTGTCTTGCACAAAGCTAGGCTGCGTGTTCTCGCATCCCGCCCAGCAGTGCAAGTATCATCCATTCTGCACGAAACCGTCATGTCCGTATTCCCATCCAGTCACTTCTGCTCCGGCAGCAGAAGTGACGAGTCAAAGGGCAAAGTTTACCTGGCGACGACGTGATTGAGCATACTTTTGCGGATGTACAAACCGGGGGTATCGTTCTGATTAGATCAAGATTCTGATCCACGTAAAATTACTTTGTACAGATCACACAATGATGAGATATATAAGCTTAGGTAGCGTAAGTTGACGTTAAAATGTTACCGCGGTGGAGTTGGACTCTGTGATTAAGAAATGCGTCACGAAAGCTTCAATACCATCGTGATTTATTATGGCAAATCGTAGTTTTACTTTCTCTTAAATAATTCAAGATAGAAAAAGAAACTTTTGAAAAACTTTAAACAGTGAAAATTTATCAAATTTAAATAATTAAAGAAGTTCTAATTTAATTTAGAGTGTTAGATCCGCCGATTTATATATTATTATATATATATGTATATATATATATGTATATATATGTATATATATATATGTATATATATATATGTATATATATATAAAATATAATTATACTTCCCTCTGTTGATAATCTATCGCCTTAGATTCTAAGATCGCATCAGTTCGAACTGTGAGCGATTTGCTGCCATTTTCTTAGATTATATATTCTACTTGTAATATAAAGAAAAGGATTTAGTTTAGTTAACCAAGACTAATCGATGCAATTGATCTTGGAATGATCATAAAATACGTTCTCTTTTAGGCTTGACCTCGCCAAGGCAATCTCGTCCTGATTTATATACATGTATATGTTCAAAAATATATCTCGCCAATTGTGCGTTTCTAGTATCGGTAATATATATATATATATATATACATATATTTTTTTAAATATACATATATGTATATATTTTTTATATATACATATATGTATACTACTTATATAATAAACAGAGTAATTATAATTAGATTTATTCCTTTTGTAAATGTTCCGCGCTTTTATTTGCGAATCGTCGTTTCTTTTTGCTTTTATCGAAGCTGTCAAAGTGAGAGTATATGTACAGAGTGTGCACTTCTAGGTCGCATTCAAGGAGCACGTTATCAGCGCTGTCAGTGTCATCTATCTTTGTTTTACGTCTAGTAAACAATGAAGATAGAATGACATAAATAACACTAATAGTGTCTCCCCGAATGCACCCCTAGTAAACCGGAAAAATATAAGAGAATATAGTTAGAAGCAGCAGATTTATCGTACTGTTTCATGTCGAGAGTAATAATATAATGATCGCTCATATTGACGTTATTACAATTAGCTCTGTATACTTTTAGAATTATGAGCGAGGTCTTTTTGCCGAGAATATTTACGCTTATAAAATACAAACAGACATTCTCCACGAGCGATTCAATTAGGTTTCGAGTGCGAAGAAAAAAAAGCACATGGCTCTTCTAGAATGTATGCCGTGCACTTGGCGCTGTCTCCATGATTGAGGGGAAGCATCATAAAAATCAGGTATTTCGTTGCTCGATCACCATTTATGTAACTTAACACAAACTGTATAGGCTCTTATGTAGGGAACGGAGATAGTTCTGCATAATTTAATTAGTGCTAGTGAATGATTGTGCATGAGATGTACAATATTATTGAAACTTGTCATCAGAAACAAATATACGATGATTTCTGTAAAATACAGTTTCATTTCTATTTCTATTTTCAATTTCGAGATATTCTCTTGTCCTCTCCAGTGTTCTAAAAAAAAAGAGATCACAGAGTGTGTTTTTATCTTTGTAATTAAATAGATAGAGGATTCTATCTAAATAGAGGATAGGTTTAAGCAGCGATTGCAATTATTGTATAAAATAATCACGATCATTATTATAATTTATACACGTGTCATTTGAAAATCGTCATCGCGATTGAAGGAAGGCAAGAATCGATCGAGACGTACTGCGATACGCAAGTTTAGCTGCGTGTAATTTATTGCGTTTTTTTTTATTTATATTCATTTAAACCTTATCTCCAGATGAAATTTTACGTCGGCATAATTAGCATGTCAGCGTATTATACATCGCCCTCGCTTCGTTCGAGGGAATGAGACGCGAGTTTAGATTCTGATGTGAAATATCGCAATCATACCTTAAGAGGATCGATAGATCAACACAGTTTCTCTCATACACACACTCGTATACGCTCGCATACAATTTCGCACTAATTTATATATACGTATAAATCTATGTGTATGCTCTATCGTATTGTGGGGCACTTAGAAAACTCGTTAATTCTCCTCATCCTCGCGTCGACTCTGCACCGGAGATCCAGGCGGGCCATGTGCGTTTGTGAGATACTTAAAAGTAATATAATATATATATATATTTTTTTTTCTTTCTTCCTTTGTTATTCGAGGATTGCTTCGTTTCGAAGGGGAAAAATAAAAAAATAGTGCGCTCGCGAACGTATCTCTCACTTCCTTCTAACATTTTAATCTACTTTCGACAAGCGGACCCGGGATCCTCTTCAGCGGGGAAAGCTCGGTAGAGGAGATCTCTTAAATAGAGAGAGAGAGAAAATACATGAATTAAATTGTGATTGGCAAAGATTTGTTTCTGCGAAATTGAACATTTCTGCTCTTAAGCCCGTTTTTCACTAATGTAGATCAACTTTAATTTCGGTTCAACTTATTCTTCGTCCTTTTCTAATCCTCAGAACTAGAAAAGATAATGAATAAGTTGAGCCGAGATTAAAGTTAATCTACGTTAGAAACATAGATTAGATGTATATTTAATAATCCTAAGTAAGATATTCTTCTTTCTAAATTTTCGAATATGGAAACATTCGGATCCTTAAATCGCGATTCGAAAACGGAGAGAGAGAAATCGTTTGAAATGAGAAATATTCAGGATTCACTCGATTCGTCTCTCATCTCTCTTTTTTTTTTTTACAAATGCAACTATTAATAAAGCTTTCGCGGATAAACACCCTGTTTCCTGTTCCTCGATACCCTTACATCACCGTACGATGCGCTGTCTTCTAAAAGAAAAAAGAAATGAAAAAAAATGGGAGAAAAAAGAATAATATGTTATATGTATACGATACGTACATACATATATATATATATATATATATGTGTATACATATATTTTATATATATATATATATATATATATATATATATATATATAT
>Ga0157363_1003666_pt1 | contig 13932 bp, 3 predicted proteins | sample AttsexASBM1_FD_111477 | JGI IMG/M metagenome (GOLD analysis project Ga0157363, IMG submission 111477) | Fungus gardens microbial communities from leaf cutter ant in Ribeirão Preto, State of São Paulo, Brazil - Atta sexdens ASBM1 | ecosystem: Host-associated > Fungi > Mycelium > Unclassified ...
ATTTTAGCTGATATAAAATCAAGTTATTAATGAATAAAAATGGATAAGTTATAAAAAAATTTGAAAGTAAGATTTATTTATTATAAGAACAGATATAAATAATAAATATTAATCAATTTTTTTATCAAATAAGTTAGTTTAAATATTTTCTCTAACAGTGAGATATTTTTTATCTGTTATCGTTTATTTAAATTTGTAAAATGCATATTGAAAGAATCTCTAAATATTGCTTTATTATATTATATATAGCGTGTATGTTTAATCATAAAAACCCATAGAGAGATCATAGATCTTAAATTTTATTAACAATATATTTTTATTATAATATTTATTATATTTTTTATTATAATATATTTTTTATTATAATATATTTTTATTATAATATATTATAATATTTTTAATGAGTTATATCTTTATGATGTTCTTTTAATAGCGTTTCCTAAAAATTTTTGTCTTACAATTTGTGCCTAAAATATTTAATAAATTGATAAGCAATATAAAATATTTACTAAGTTGATTGAGTAACACAAACTTAAAGATTAAATATGTTAAGAGATAATATGTCATCTCAATATGACACGCAGCTGACGGAGTTGTGACTAGAAGTACAATTTAATATGGTACAATTCTGAAAGAAATAAATTTGAATCTAATTTTCGAAGTTTAAATTTGATTTTTTCTTATTTGATATTTTTTAATATTCTTTACGATGAGATAAGAGTTGCCAAATTTGAACCTCAGAAATTGGATTATTTTATTTTGTTCAAAATTGTATCATATTCGTAACTATCTTACCTTAAAAATCATTGAAATCATGTTAAGCTATAAAAAACAGAAATATTTCTAAATTGTAGCAATGCTCGAAGTAAAGAAAAATCGTTATTACTTGTATAGGAAATTATTATAAATGATTATTTCTTTAAGTAACAAATAAGTAATGATTTATTTAACTCTGATTACAGCACCGCTCGATGTTTTTCACAGATCTTCTCCTGCTCTCAGATTCGTTTGTTGCATTTGCACAACATAACACTTGTAATAATATGATTTATTACGCTCGCTTATTATTATTATTGTTTATCAGAACAATCGCATGACATTTTGCATTAATCGCGATACGAGGATTATGCATAAAATTAAAGTTGATTTCTGCCTAAAAAATGTAACAAATTATAATATATATATATATACCTATAGAGTTTTCAAGCTGATTACAATGGTATTAACTTTATTTGTCTAAAACCGTGATAGAAGAGTGATCAAAATTCGACTTAAAAAAATCGAAATAAGTCTTTTCTCAAACGGTTACTGATATTTTTTATAATTATTTAATATCAATAGTATTATAATTATTTTATTTTTATAATGACTCAAACAACTATAAAATTATTTATTTATAATTTACGTTACAATTTCTTTGAAGAAATCAAGTAATTTTATCCATTGTCTTTTATTTTTGCATGTTGTAACAGAAGTAAAGAGAACTTAAAAGGAATACAGAAGTTCTCATCATCATTTATAAGATTTGACACTTGCAAATCTTATAAATTAGCATGACAAATGAAATATACGAATTCGTAGAAATGATTTTATTGCAATGCTTGATTACTAATTGTATATGTTGTAGAAAGCTATTTCTAGTATTTGTCGCGATTGCTTTGTGATAGATGATGAATAAGATATGCTGCTCATACTGTGACAGCTCACTTGAATGTCAATGAATAATACTTGACAACTTCGTGTATAGTGCGCAGAATACCGACAAACTTCAAAGCGATACTAGTCGATCTGTTATCATTTCAAAACATCAAGAGACATGACAGTGTCTAACGTCAAGCATATTTTTCATAATTTAATGTTTTACAAAATAAATTTACAAAGAAATCTGCTCTCTTTTAAATTGATCAATGAATAAATTATTTTTGTGCATATTAAGCAATGTATTGTGAATTTATTAGTATTATATCTAAGATAGATGTATTTATCCTGTTTACATAAAAATTTATTAGATATATTCAACAATTTTTTTTAAATAATATAATTAACTAAATTTATCGATATTATTGGATAATTTTGATTGCTGTAATTCTTCAAAATTATTATTCTTGTGATTTCCATTTTTTTATATTATAATTTTTTATTTTGATTGACCTCGTTTAATAGTATTTTAATTTAATATACTTATTGTTCAATTATGTTATATAGAGGAGAATTGTGATATATACATTTTTAACCCTTCATGGTCACCGTAAGTCAAAATGATCGGAGCATATGATAAATCATTTCAAGAGGATTAGGCGAATATACATTTGAAAACATTATAAATTTATAAAGTTATAATTTTTTCAGTAATAAAACTCATTTTTCCGAAGTTAACACATTTACGATTTTTTTAGTATTAAAATTAAATTTCTCACTACAAAGTTATTGTTTCATTTTCTTAAAGGAAATTATATATTGTAATTTTTTGAAGTCAATGGAATTAATACTACCGATTTAGTAATATTTAAAAAATGATTCGAGTCATTTTACCCAAAGTAAACATAGTGTAGCTTTTTTTGAAGAATGACCATGAAGATATCAGAATAAGAAAGAAGAAATTAAATTTATGACTGTGTATAATAATTTTAGAATAATCGAAACATAAATACAATTATTTGGGCTTAAGAATATAAAATTCAAATTATCTGATAGATCATGCGAAAAACAAAAAAATTTAATGTAAAACTTATGCGATTTAATATCTATATTGTACTTTACGCGGACGATATTCATTTCTCTTATATTTATTGTACCATTTTTACGTCAAGCATACTGCGCATATAAATTTTGAAACAGAAATGGTAGAGTGCGCAGAACATCGTTGAAAAGTATTATTATCGCGGAATTCATAGATATATTACGATAGAAGTGGAAAGGTTGATAAAAGGTATAAAATGAATTATGCACGTTCCAGGAACCCACGGTTGCATTTATATGCATTAAACCGCATTTTCGAACGTGAACAGCATATGTAAAAATATACTTTACACTAAATGCTTATGTTCTTCTGAATTAGTCAAAGTAATTTGTCATTTAATAGTAATACAACCTGTAAGATCTGTTTTATAATAGTCGAAAGTACTTATTTTAACGAGAAAGTTAGAATGATATATTGTAAAATTAGTAATACAGCCTGTAAGATCTGTTTAATGTAGTTAAAAGTACTTATTTTAACAATATGGAAGCAACGGTACGTAAGGCTCAATTGATATAAATCAATGAAAATATACAGTACTTTGTTGAATCAACCACTGGATGTACGTGTGAAATTGATTTATTATATTATTAAATGTACATACGTTTTGATCCTTTATACGTTTTGGTCCACGTTTCGAATCCTTTTCAATATAATATTTAAAGTCCGTCTAAATATCGTTTTGACTACGTCATTATACTTCCTATATATATAATATAATGATAAAATTTAAAGTATGCAATGGAATGAAGCAATGGTTAACTGTTTGATCTTTAAGATTCATCACACTTTGACTATCATTATATCAGAAAGTATAATGATGTAATCAAAGCGATATTTAGACGGACTTCAGATAGCACTGTATTGAAAAAGATTCGAAGCATAGATCGAAACGTATGTACATTATGTATGTGCATTTAATATAATAAATCAATTTCACACGTACAACCAGTGGCTGGTTCAACCAGATATTACATATTTCCATTGATTTATTTTAACAGAAATTAGAGTATACTATAGAAATACGTACGTTCGCGCGCTTTATATTTGAAAAGGAAATATTTGGAGTTTGTTGTTGCGCGCGTCGTACATAAAGTCGCTAAATATTATTCGGACGTTGACATTCGAACGAGGTCGTGATATTTTTAAAGGTCGCTTTGCGTATCCATTATCTATCGACAAGGGAGCGCAACAAATGTTAGAAAACACAATAGTTTTTTAAATTTATAATTAACAATCAAGCATTATGATAAAATAATTTGAAAACAATAGATTTGTACGTCTATTTTGTCCGTAGCAGATTTTTTTGTATTTACAGTTCTTTTATATAGTACATTAACTAGACTTGCTTACTTCGTCTTTATCTTTGAAACTAATTATAAGAGTTAAACTTGTTTTGCAATAGAGTTGCAAGCCGTAAGCCGTAAGAAATTGATCAATCACAGTTGAATATGAAAAAAATAATAGATTAGGATTTCTTATGGCTTATGGCTTACAACTTTATTATAGAACAGATATTAGAGCTATAAAGTAATTATTCTTGTAATTATACCTACACATATTATCTAAATCACACAGATAATCACTGCTCAATGAACATTACTTTCTGATCTGTAGTTTTTGCAATTTTTTATACTGCATTTTATTTTTTCGTTATACTCTTCGATAATTTAACAAAATGAATAAAACTGCTATGAAGCAATACTTTTATATAATATATCATTTTTATATATACACAGAAAAATATCATTCTACTGCTAAGAAAAGTGATTATTTTTTTTAGTGACATTTATTTTGAAAAAATGCTTTTTTGACAATTTAAAACATATACGGAGAGAATTTTTTGTTAGAATTTACTCTGAAAATGATAGTCGATGGAATAACATTGTATTTCGAAGAATTTTAATAAAAAGTAAATCTCTCTCATTCATTAATAAAACTACAATAAAATATATTAATAAAATATTAATAAAATATATTAATAAATAAATAAATTTGAATAATTTTACTGAAGTGCAAAAATCTTTAAAATATTATATTATATCAGAACTATTTTCAGGGTAAATTTTAAAAGAAAATTCTCTATATTTATTGTAAATTAAAAAAAAATTTAATTATTACTATGTACTTAGAATTTATTTTCTTTTGAAGAATATTATAAAATAACATTTAAAAATTTTATCGACAGAGCGACTTTATATAATAAGCAAATCAAATTAATTTTAATTTAATAATCTTGATTGAAGTATACTTTAGATTTTATTAGGATTCAAAATATTGATAAATATGATATTTATGATGAATTTATTTCTTTTTCAAATTGATCCTTCATGACTGAAAATTGTGATCTCAGTTTGATGTAATTTGATGGAAGCATACGAATTGTCTCCATCGATTTCTGTCAGTGGCTGTCCTCACTGCGCTCCAGAATTTAGTTGTCTTCTTTTAGTTGATTTGTCCATCTGGTTGGGGTCGGCCGTGATCTTTTTCCTTCGACATTGCCAACGATTACCAATTTTTCAAGACTGTCATCTCCACGTCTGGTTATATGGCCGAAGTAGTATGCGGCTGCATATAGTGGATAGTCTGATCTTTTATTCCCAGCTCTAAAAGGATAGACACATTGGTACATCTGGTGGTCCATGAAATCAGCATTCGCCTCCACATTTCGAACGTGTCGATCCTCTTCCTTGCTCGAATGGTCCAAGCCACTTAGAATAGAAATATGAGAAAAACTTGGACTCGAACAAGGCGGATTTTCGTCCTGTTCTCCCTTTAAATGTTCACAAGCCTGGTCATCGCGCGCGTCATTGGAATTCTTCCCTTAATCTCAGAGACGCAGCTTCTATCTTTGCATGAACTTAATAATTTGCGAATATATTTTGGTATTATCAGGATGTGACCGTTGGAGGCAAGAATTGAATTAAAGTTTAAAGTTAGAATCTTCATTTTTATTTCACAGTGTTTTCTTTTTTAGTAAGAATACACGATTAAATAATGAGATTACGAACTCGTGTGACAACTATACCCGATCTGTGTACGCGAGAGTCTTTCGGTTATATCAGATACAAAAAAAATGAATAATTGAGCTTTAACTATCTCGAAGCACGTCTTACAAGGACATTCTCGTGTTTCAAAATCGATTCTTCAATTTTGCACTTTCGAGATTTTCCACTTTATCGCTCGTGACTTTCCCGAATCTTCTTCTCTGGCAAAATATTAGTTTTTGTCATTATTTGTCGCTGTTATACCTTTGTTGTTATAATTCTAACAATTAAAAATTTTTCGGTTTAGCGATTTAAGTACATTTACGAATTTTTAAAGTAATTATGCATTTTAGAGCCATCGTTCAACTATAATTTAGTATATAATTGTGAATGCGTTATATACTTGTTTTATTTCTCTTTAAGTACGTGAGTGATGTGAAGAAAAGGAATAGCCAAATTTAAAGGTGCTATTATTAGTCTCGTGGACGAAGTAATGTAACATGTATTATATTATCCCCTGGTTGGCTTTCAGACCTCTCTGTTGGAGATCATAGTGCCAAAACGTTATATGAATCAAGCCTTTAGAGCCTCTTCGGAGAGTAGAGACTTGCTTGTTTTTCACTTTCAATAATAGTAGATTTATTCACTCTCGGAATCAGATTAAATGGATCTATAGCCAATTTAACAAATCCGAACCACAGCCAAATTCGAACGGCGCTGGCTTCTCTTAATCACCAGATGGAGCCATTTTCGGTTCCTTAAATGCGAAAAATCACGTATATGAAGGTGGGATCGAACCAGATCTATAGATCACGAGTCAAGTGCACAGAGCTGCATGCGACGATTCCTCCTATATGTATTAAGAATCCGTATATTTCCGGGGACTTGTTGCGCGTTTGCAGACAAAGTCGTGGTAATATAATCGCCACAATTAAACTTTTGAAATACTTAATTGAAATTTTTAATTAATATTCAATTAAAATATGTATTTTTCTGTGTGTAATTTTTTTTATGACTAAGGTACTTTTTACCTGATATACCCAGAGAAAAGATTTCTTCAATTTAAAGAAATGTTTCTTTGCTGTATAGTTAAAGAAAAAATTTCTTTGATTTGTTATTTCTTTGATTTAAACATTATTTTTTTTTAATCGAATAAAATTTATTTATTTAACATTAAAAAATAATTTTTAAATCAAAGAAATGACGTTCACAAATCAAAGAAATTTTTTCTTTACCCCTATAGCAAAGAAACATTTCTTTAAATCGAAGAAACCTTTCTGTACATTCACATGATACACTCATTGTTAGATTATGTAATACATTTATAGACAATATGTACACATATGTATACATATTAGCAATCGGTTGAATGCATTTCTGTACTTTCTATCATGCAAAATTAGCAAAGTGAGTAGGGGAGATTGGGGTATAATTAACACTTTTTGAAAAAGCAGCTATAATTTCGAATTCAGATATTATTTAGATATATTGCTTTTTGTATGTATATATCAGTAGTATGTATATATCATTTAATTAATATGTAAGCAAGAATTTTTTTTTTTTAGGCAATAAGCAAAATTTAAGCATATGAAAATTTTAATTTTTTACCTGACTAAAATTCAGCGCATATGCACCTCCTGGCACAACTAAAATAAAGAAAGTTCGGAATGGAACATCCAAAAGGGATAGTATTTTTGAAAATTGAACGTTAATATTTATCCCTGTTAATTATAGCCCCGAGTAATTATCTTCCCTAATCTGTGTACATACAAAGTTGTTAAATACTATTCGGATGTTGATATTTGAGCGAGCAAATCACGGCACGTGCCGCTTACAATTTCGATATAATTATAAACGTGCGTGTGAATTATTTATCTCAGAATTAATGTAGACCAAATATTTCGAGTTTTTCTTAGGTTCCCTGGTGAACATTTTTCTTAGAATTTTTCATATAATTTTTCAGAATTTCTATTTAATTTTATAATTTTTTCATATTTTTTATACAAATTGGAACATTTCTCTACATCAGAACAGAAAATCTACATCTTTTTTCAAAATTTTTCATATATGTTAATTATGAATAAATCGTAAGAATTCTATGATTTTTTGTAAGTATAATTTCTGGTAAAATATTATAAAATCTACAAAATTTCAAAATATTTTTTAAAAATTATGGGATGAGAAATTTCAGAATATTTCAGAATTCACATGTATAAAAAATTCTGAGTGAAGAACTATTTCTGAATATTTCTGAAAAATGTTTCAATTCGTATAAAAATTCTAAGAAAAATTTTTACTAGGGTTTCAATATTATATATTAATATAAATTGCATACATTAAATCATCAACTATTTATCGCACTTAATATTTCGCGCGATTGTTCATCTAAAATATGTAACTGTTAGAATGGAGGCAATGAGAATTATAAATGTCATGTTTTGTCATCTTTTTTTTTATTTCGTCACATTCGGACCATTCTTGGATTTCAGATACAAATTTCGTGAGCATCGCGCTTTAAATTTATCGTCGAGTTATACGTAACTTATATATCGTTTTCGGATTAAAAGCCAGGAGCAATACGCGAATCGTCGTTTGTTTCAAATAATGTAAAACAATGAGCTCATATTGTGCGTTACGATTGTTAAGAATCAATTCGAGAAGCGGAATATTCGATTTACATTTACATATTCTATAATGTACTTGTTAATATTTATCAATGTAATTAGCTGACGCCTCGACACATTCCTTTTCGGCGTACTTGTTGTCGTATTGTTTATTTATGCAAGGACGCCGCTTGGTTTAAACTCCAACGACACAACGGTTCCGTGTTGCGTATTATTACGCCTCGAAACGCGCTCATGACAAGAGCTACAGAAGAACGCGATCATTCTTTGTGAACAATTAATTGTTATTGGACGTGTAATTAATTAACTCTCGCACGACTCGTATAAGCAATGACTATTTATTGGAGTAAATATTTTTGCACGATTTATTTGCTTGAAGAAATCGAAGCGGGAAATATTTTAACGAAATCGTTGTTTTGTTACAATATTTTACGAGCGCGATAATTGAATTTAAATATGTCTTACATTAATCTGACTTTTTAGTCACTTCAAAAGTATTTCTTATCTATAAATTTACATACAGTGAGTACAAAAAGTATTCGTACAAAGAAAATATTTTAAAAAGATCTTTATTTTTAAAAAGCAAATATTATCCAGCGAAAAATGAGTTTTGAATTGAATTGACGTCGATTCGATGTTTAATTGACGATCATTTCTTGTTGGATAATTAACAATTTATTCGTAAAGAATAAAATAGATTGTATGTTTCTTAAAATTATATATACCAAAAAGATGTGTATTAATTATACAAAATATATCATCTGAAAAATAAGCGAAAATTAAAAATTATATTGTTTGTATGCTCAAAAAGTATTTATATAGACGAGAAATTTAGCTTCTAAAATGAGGAATACATGCGAAGCTCGTTTGTTTATGTTAGAACGGAATATATCCATTGTATAAAATTGTTAATTGATGTTTATTTTCTACAAATAAGACCTTTTTTATAACAAATTTCCTTGTACGAATACTTTTTGTTCTTTACTGTATCTATAAAATAATGTATCACCACAAGCCAACCAATGTATAAATGTGCATAAGTACCTATTCAGTGCGTTTGATCAGTGCCTCCATTCTTAGCGGTAGAAATTGTAGAAATTTATAAGAAATTGAATTTTAATTAGCTTTGGAAGTGCCGTGCAAAGTGACATATTACTTAACGTATCGCGATCATTGTATTTCTTAACGTATTCAATAATGAGTTTGCGCTCGTAATTAACTAGCTTTTCGCGAGTGCGTGTTGTGTAACTGCAATCAAGAAACCTGAGAGGAGGAGGAAGAGGCGTGGGATGCATTTGGCGTTGGTGGAGCAAACTTGAGTGAGTAATTATTTCTATATTGTTTATACAAATTAGTCATTCTGTTTACCCGGTTTATTTATTTGGATGATTAAAAAGAAACAGAAAAAAAGTGTTTTATCTATGAAATACAAAACTTACTTTTATAAAATAATAGTTATTTTCAAAATAATTATTCTATTAAGTGAATAATGGAATATCTTGAAGTATAAATGTAAAATTTGATGAGAATTATTTTGTAAAATATTAATTATTTTTTGGGGGTGCTGTATATTTTGTTTGGACTTGTATATTTATTTATGATTATTTATTTTACAGATAATGCGGTTTTATATGATCTATAACTTGCACATCATATCGGTGAGTGATTAATTAAATTTTATTTAAAAAGGAAGTAACAAATCGTGAAAATACTATGATGTATAATATATTCAGAATTATGTTAAATTAACGTTATAAAAATATGATACATCACAGATTCGTTTCTTAAAATAGATTAAAGATGAATTTATCATACATAGAATATTTAATTTGAAGTATATGTATGTAACTGTTGTCGATTAAATACAGATTTTTACAGATTATGTCATATAATTAGTTACATGTGACTTATATTAAAAATATGTTTAATATTTAAATAATATTATTAATATTATTTAATTATATTACAGTATAAATATTTTTTATATTAAAATTAAAATAATTTTAAAGTTATGAGTGAAAATATGAAAAATTTAATTATAATTATGTGTGCAGAAGATTATTTATTTTTGATCTCGTCATTTTTTTATTGAACATATATTATACTATTCATATATACAGCAAATTTTTAGACGTTATGAGTCATAACTTATGACAAACTAATTAAAACTTTTTTAAATTTACGACTTCTTCTACTGATTTATAATTTTTTGATTTTAATATTTTTATCGCTTTGTCATTATCATCTTTTTCGATTATTTATTATGTTAAATGATGTCACGTCAATCAATTGCGAATTCATATTGATTGTGACAGTACAATTAATTCTGTTCTTAGCTTAAATTAAAAATTCTAAAATTCAATCTTGATAAAATAGTACAAGAATAAATAAAAATTATGTATATATTTTATTATGTACGAAAATTTGTAAATATATGGCTATCTAAGGAATAGGATAGCACAAGAGAAATATTTAAGATATTTAATAATATAGTCGAAGTAGAATACTATTAGCTAAGATAATTAACGATTGAGAGGCGGGCGAGAGAAGACGAGATACGACCGTTCGAGGGTTAGTGAGAGCTAAATAGGCGAGAGGAAGTTGAGAGACGAAGAGAAACGAGGTTAATCGAACATTCGGTAGTAAGGAATTAACTTGGATAATAGGATTGATATCGAGTTGCTCCAATTTTAATAAAATGAATCTCCAATCGTGCGTATTGATAGCTTATAAAAGAATTAATCATTCAATTAACTCTCAGTTGTACATGATTGTGTATTGTATTATAATACATACCAAATGTATGCCTGCGTGATGCATTTCTTACATAATATTTTAATCAATTTTAATTTAATTATAATTAAATTATTTACGAACGAAATGTAGACGCAAATAAACGAATTTATACCGTAATTAAGTCGAGCGTTTCATATTGAGATGAAGCAATGCAGAATGGAAGGTTCAAAAAAAGAGATTTGTAGTTTCTCGGGGAAGCAACAATACCTCGCCGTCATTCTGACGCGGTTTTTGTTATCGTGATTGATGCACGAGATCGTCTTACCTCGTAGAAAATGGCGATGACAAGGAGGTGAGAAAAGCGACGCGGAGGCCATCGTACAGCGAATCTTTTACAATCTCGCGAGAATAAGTCCTTTTAAAAGCACCGACCGACGCTTTAAAAGCATCGATTCGCGTTTTTTCTCGAAAATAATACCGGGCGACGTTTTGAGAAGAAAAACGATGGACATTATCATGTTTAGTGGATACCTACCTTGCGTTCGCGCGAGATGTAGACAGAAAGTAAAAGGCGCGGGGACATTAGCAGGGTATATTTTGTGCGATATCATAAATCTTGGGGTCGTTATTGCTTTCTTCCCATAATTCCGCTATCGTCGCGAACTTCGCAATCGGCTTAGTGGAAGAGAGCGTCGCGTATCGCTGTCGCCGACGCTATTTCCATAAATATCCGATCGATCGTAATTATTAATACTTCCCGGAAAATGATTTCCATCATGCTTGCATCGGCCCATTATTCTGCACGTGATGCGATTCGCATCACGAGGTGATCGACGATTCCCGTCTTCAAGGCTTCTTTTCACGAGGTTGTACGTGCGCGTGAAGAAGTTCGTTTCCGCATCTCCTTCCCGAACTCTGCTGATGGCTATCTTTCAGGCACGAAATCAATTTGTCGCCGGCGAATCGATCTGCATCATCACCACGATAGAAGTTTGCTCGTTAAACATTGAACAAATTGCCTCGCGCAATTTCGTTGACACGTAAAGATGATACGACACGCACGACATATCAAGTTTTTTAATTGACGTACTTATTTTATGGCATTACGAAAAAGTTCGCATTAACTTCTTCGGAGATAATTCGATAATTTCAATGCGTCGGGATATGAACTTTCGCGGACTGTAAATCGCAATTTTATAATATTAGAGACTTATCCGTGCTCTGTTGCATTTGTTGCAATGCAATAAATTGCCATGAGAAAAAATCGCTTTTATATGAAAATGTTTTTTTGTAATACTTTTTATTCTTGATGACATTGTCGGTTTCTTTTTACTGGAATTTAGATGAAAAATTATTGTCTTGTCGATTCTGCCCTGCCATTCAATTCTATCCTTCTGTATTTGCGAGATTAAACAATGGAAAGATAATACCTAACTATTAGGTTGGAATAAAAGTTCATAGCGCTACGAATTTCAAAATTCAAGCAACTACCTATAGCTTCGTTACAAAATTTAAAAAAAAAAAGGATTTTAAAATTTAAAATCTTTACTTTCGAAAAGTCTATTGAATTTTGTGAGTTTGGTAATTTTTATATATAGAAAACTACGAGCTGGATGAAATGGGAAATTTTCTTCTCACTTTGTGGGTTTGTCACGTATCCAAAGAAAACTTGCAAAAATTTTCGACTTTCTAACGTAACAGCTTAAAGTTTTCTCTATAAAAAATCATTTTCAAAAATGTTTCTAAGATTTTTTGTTGCTAAGTTATCTTGAATTAAATAAAAAAAGCATTTTGAGTTTGATTGTTCATAACTTCATTAAAAATCATTGTATCGCAATTCAAAAAACAGCTTTTTAAAGCTGAAACTTTGTTCTATCTCTCTAATGGTATAATGGCCAAAAATATTTAGACATGATACAAATATTTATAGAAGTAGCGCTATGAATTTTTGTTTAGCTTCAATAAAATTGTGACTTGTTTAGAATGAGAAATATTGCTCGTTAAAACATCTTACTTTCGTGGAAATAGAGTTGTTCGGTAATACAATCTTCATTCGGTAACACACTCGTTGTATTTCCAATCACCTACATTGTGCATCTCTACTGCATTTTCGTAATTCAGTCTCGCGACCGTTTCCGTGGGAATTCAATTATTCCTCAGGAATGGCCCGGCCTGTATTTTCGGCAGAACAAATATGTGCATTACCACGGCACGGTGTGCTTGTCACTTGCACGGAATTACATTAATTTACCCCTCTGCAGGACGCAGGCCGGAATTTGCGTCCAAAAGGCCGACGCTGGTAGTTAATTCGTAGTTATTTCCATGTTACATGCGCTTTTAAGTTTCTCAAGAAAAAAATCAAACATCTCATAATTAAACCTTTAGTTGTGCTATATGAGAATATAATAAAGTATTTTATCTGTTGAGTGTCAAATTAGAAAGCAGCTTATTATTTATAATATACACACTTTAGAAAAGTTTGGAAATACTTTTTAAAACTTTTTGTGATTATACTTACTCAGATATTCATAATAATAATGCGTTTTTAATAATACTCTTTAGATAACAATAACAGTAACAATTGTCAGATCTGAAGAATTATTGTTGTAAAAAACACATTATTTGGATATTTAAGTAATTTTAAAAAGTGTGTCAATTTTTAAAAAGTATTTCCAAACTTTTAGCCTAAATCGTATATTAATTATTTTTTAAGAGTAAAACATGTAATAATTTACATACTAAAATATTAAAAATCTAAATCTACATGACAAATTTAGATCATTAAATCGTTATAATTGTAACAAAAATTTTGCCGCAGACAAGATTATATCTGATTTGCAAATTATTA
>Ga0157363_1003667_pt1 | contig 13930 bp, 12 predicted proteins | sample AttsexASBM1_FD_111477 | JGI IMG/M metagenome (GOLD analysis project Ga0157363, IMG submission 111477) | Fungus gardens microbial communities from leaf cutter ant in Ribeirão Preto, State of São Paulo, Brazil - Atta sexdens ASBM1 | ecosystem: Host-associated > Fungi > Mycelium > Unclassified ...
ACTGTGCGGACTCTATTAATTATCAAGGTTGTTTAAGACTAATCGATCTAAACAGAAGATTTTTATGAACTCAGAGAATAAACAGTCTACAGCGGCGTTGACACTGGCAGCCATAGGTGTCGTTTACGGGGACATCGGGACAAGTCCCCTTTATACGTTGCGAGAATGCCTTTCTGGCGAATTTGGTTTTGGTATCGAACAACAGTCTGTTTTTGGTTTCCTTTCCTTAATTTTTTGGTTACTGGTAATAGTCGTCTCGCTGAAATACATCAGCTATGTCATGCGTGCGGATAACGCTGGTGAAGGGGGGATCTTAACCCTAATGTCACTGGCAGGACGAAACACCCATGCGACCGCCACAGCGGTGGTGCTAATTTTGGGATTAATCGGCGGTAGCTTCTTCTTCGGGGAGGTGGTAATTACCCCAGCCATGTCGGTACTCTCCGCAATTGAAGGCTTGGAAATTGCCGCGCCCTCATTGGACGTCTTCATCGTCCCCATTTCGATTGTGGTGCTGACTTTACTGTTCGTGATTCAGAAACATGGCACTGGACTGGTCGGAAAGCTATTCGCGCCAGTGATGTTACTCTGGTTTATTCTTTTAGCCGTATTTGGGGTTAATGGGATTATAAAAAATCCTGAAGTATTACAAGCCTTAAATCCGTGGTATGCCTTACAGTTTTTCTTACACTATAAGACCATTTCGTTTTTTGCATTGGGCTCAGTGGTGTTGGCCATTACTGGCGTAGAGGCGCTATACGCCGATATGGGACACTTTGGTAAACTGCCAATCCGTATTGCTTGGATGCTGGTGGTATTACCTTCTCTGGTTCTTAACTACTTCGGCCAAGGGGCGTTGTTATTGAAACACCCTGAAGCGATTAAAAACCCGTTTTTCTTATTAGCCCCTGATTGGGCGCTGATCCCTATGCTAATTTTAGCGACGCTAGCAACAGTTATCGCCTCTCAAGCCGTTATTTCTGGGGTATTTTCATTAACTCGACAAGCGGTGCGCTTAGGTTACCTACCGCCCATGCGCATCATCCACACTTCGGAAAATGAGTCAGGGCAGATTTATATCCCGGTGGTGAACTGGTTGCTCTATACCGCAGTGGTGTTGGTTATCGTGAGCTTCAGGCATTCGAGTAATTTGGCAGCCGCCTACGGAATAGCCGTCACCGGTACAATGGTACTCACAACGTTACTTTCCTGCACGGTGGCGAGAAAAAATTGGCACTGGAGCCTGTTTTCCGTGGTTCCGCTTTGTATCTTCTTACTTTGTATTGATGTGCCGTTATTCTCGGCAAACTTAGTGAAGATCTTATCCGGCGGTTGGTTGCCTCTAACACTGGCGTTAGTGATGTTTATCATTATGACGACTTGGAAGAGTGAACGTTTCCGGGCTCTTAGAAAGATGCATGAGCACGGTAACTCACTGGAGGCAATGATCTCTTCTCTAGAGAAACATCCCCCTGTGCGCGTCTCAGGAACCGCGGTCTATATGACCAGAGTGAAGAACATCATTCCTTTCGCGTTATTGCATAACCTAAAACATAATAAGGTCCTGCACGAGCGCGTCGTTCTACTGACCTTACGGACTGAAGATGCACCTTATGTGCATAATGTGCATCGTGTCAGTATTGAGCAGCTATCACCGACATTTTGGCGAGTTGTCGCCAGTTATGGTTGGCGAGAAATCCCTAATATGGAAGATATCTTCCACCGCTGTGGTCTGGAAGGCTTGAATTGTCGGATGATGGAGACATCATTCTTTATGTCAAACGAGTCCTTAATTCTAGGTAAACGGCCATGGTATCTGCGCTTACGCGGTAAGTTATTCTTACTACTACAACGTAATGCCTTGCGCGCACCAGACCAATTTGAGATCCCACCTAACCGGGTCATTCAACTGGGCACCCAAGTGGAAATCTAACGAAAAATAGGCGCATGATGCGCCTATTTTTTTGTCAGATAACGCTATTCGTTATCGTCCCTGACCAAGGCAAGAAGATGTTTGATGATGGGAGAGCGATCCCAGCGACGCCATGCTAAAGCGATCTCAGTGGTTAACTGTGGGTCCTCGATTCTCCGATAGGTCACACCAGGCATCGCAATGATGGTCAGTGATTCAGGCACAAAGGTAAACCCAAAGCCGCTGGCGACCATAGTGATCGAGGCAGACATCTGCGGCGCTTGGGTTGCTAGCTGTGGCACGACACCCTGATCATGGCAAAAACGGATAATCAGGTCGTAAAGACTGGGAGCCAACTCTCTTGGGAATAAAATGAGTGGCGATTCTGTAAGGAGGGTATTGAGAGGAGTATTCTCGTCTTCCTCGCGAACCACCAGAAACATCCTTTCTTGCGTCAGGGTTTGCAGAGTAAACTCTTGGCTGGTTTGGCAAGGCAATCGGACAAAGGCAGCATCTAGCGCCCCGTCGCGCAAGGATTGCATCAATTGCGACATATTACTTTCTTCTGCAAGTAGGGTTGCAGAAGGATAGCGCGTTTGGAACTTTTTTAGCCGCTTAAACAGTATGGGGTGGAAGACGCTGGAACAGGCAAAGCCTAAGGTCGCTTTACCGTTGATTCCACGTGCAATACCGCGGGTCTTTTCCAGCGCCTGATCGGTCAACAATAATATTTGTCTGGCTTCTTGATAAAAAGCCTCTCCCGCCTCGGTTAATTCCACTCCACTTTTTAAGCGAAGAAAAAGAGGGGTGCCAATTTCTCTTTCTAAACGCAGAATCTGTTGGCTCAAGGGAGGTTGGGAAATTGATAGCTTCTCAGCCGCACGAGTGAAGTTGCGCGTTTCTGCGACGGCAACAAAATAACGAAGGTAACGCAGTTCCATATCAATAACGTCTTAAAGTCGGGCCTTCCCTATATTGGAACTCGATAACATCATAGGTCAACATACTTTCTAAGGTTTTTACTTATAGAGAGGAAAGCATGGCTGATCATCTTATTGATTGCGACTGTGCCTCACAACTCGGACAGATGGTTAAACTGGCCCATCAGCAAGGCCCTGAAAAAGTGATTTTTCAAACATCCTTGATGAGTGCCTTACTGAGTGGGGTTTATGACGGCTCAATGACCGTTGCGGATCTGCTCGAGAAAGGCGATTTCGGTTTGGGCACCTTTAATCATTTAGATGGTGAACTAGTCGCCCTCGATCATCAAATTTACCAACTAAAGTCTGACGGCAGCGCTCAACAAGCGCGAGCGGAGCAACAAACCCCCTTTGCGGTGATGACCTTCTTCCAACCAGACTACTGTCTCGAGCTGGACCAGCCCATTTCACGCCAAGCTATTCATCGACTGATCGATCAGCACTTCACTTCGGATAACTTGTTCTGTGCCCTGCGAATAGAGGGAAACTTCCAGCAAGCGCAGACTCGTACCGTACCGGAACAGTGCCGGCCATACCGACCCATGCAAGAAGCGATAGCCGAGCAACCTATCTTTACTTTTAATCAAGAAACCGGCTCGGTGATTGGCTTTCGTACACCGCAATATATGCAGGGAATCAATGTTGCCGGATACCACGAACATTTTATTACTGAGGATCGGCAAGGGGGCGGCCACCTGCTGGATTACCAATTACTGGCTGGGACGCTGACGTTTGGTGCGATTCACAAGTTAGTGGTGGATTTACCGACCGACCATGAGTTTCTTAATGCCGATTTACACCCAGAAAATCTCGATCAAGCGATACGCGCAGTAGAGAGTTAAGTGGAGACGATAATGCGTAACAAAATCCAAGATAAGCAGTGGCAATCCGGTGCAGACCTCGTCGTCGCACAACTCGAAGCACAGGGCGTGAAGCAGATCTTTGGTATCCCTGGCGCTAAAATTGATCGTGTTTTCGATTCCTTAGTTGATTCATCTATAGAGATGATCCCGGTTCGGCATGAGGCAAACGGGGCCTTTATGGCTGCCGCGATTGGCCGATTAACCGGTAAAGCAGGGGTAACCCTAGTCACCTCGGGTCCGGGATGCTCCAATATTATTACCGGAATCGCCACCGCGACCAGTGAGGGTGATCCAGTGGTGGCAATCGGTGGCGCAGTTAAACGCTCCGATAGTGCAAAGCAGGTACACCAGAGTATGGACACGGTCGGGATGTTTCGTCCGATTACCAAATACTCGGTAGAGGTCACTTCCGGAGAGGCGATCAGCGAAGTGATCACTAATGCTTTTCGTAAAGCTGAGCTGGGACGGCCTGGCGGGTCCTTTGTGAGCCTGCCGCAAGATATTATTAATGATCCGGTAAGGGGCCATACGTTGCCAGTTATTCCCTCAATGAAACAAGGTCCCGCCCCCGTTAATGATATTAAAGCCCTCGCGAAACAGATTGAGCAGGCGAAAAATCCGGTAATCTTGCTGGGTCTGATGGCCAGCCAAGCGGATAATGCACAAGCACTTAAGCAGCTATTGGATGCTAGCCATATCCCGGTGACGAGCACCTATCAGGCGGCAGGAGCCATTACCGAAGCGCACTTTAGTCGCTTTGCAGGGCGTGTCGGACTATTCAATAATCAAGCTGGTGATAAGTTATTACGGCAAGCAGACTTGGTGATCACCATCGGCTACAGTCCAGTAGAATATGAACCCGCTATGTGGAGCGACGGTAATGTTGCCTTGGCTCATATTGATGTCGTCCCCGCCGAACCGGATAATTATTATATTCCGGATATTGAGCTGATTGGCGACATCGCTCAGACCTTAATGCTATTAACCCAACACATCAGCAGCCCACTCATTCTTAGCCCAGAGACGAGTTTGGTCTTAGAAGATAGGCAGTTGCAGCGACAAATCCTTTCCACGAAAGCCCATCAATTAAATCAGTTTGCGATCCATCCCCTACGTATCGTGCGGGCGATGCAAGACATCATTAATAACGATGTGTCGTTGACGGTTGATATGGGGAGTTTCCACATTTGGATCGCTCGGTATCTTTACAGCTTCCGTGCACGGCAAATCATTATCTCTAATGGACAACAAACCATGGGGGTCGCGCTTCCTTGGGCTATTGGTGCATGGCTGGTGGATCCTTCACGAAAAGTGGTGTCGGTCTCGGGAGATGGTGGATTTATGCAGTCCAGTATGGAACTGGAGACAGCGGTAAGACTAAAAGCCAACATTTTGCACATTATTTGGGTGGATGATGAGTACAACATGGTGGCAATGCAAGAACAAAAAAAATACCAACGCGTTTCTGGGGTTAAGTTTGGAGCGATCGACTTCAAGGCCTATGCTGAAGCTTTTGGTGCAGCAGGATTTGCCGTCGAAAGTACCGACCAACTTGAGCCTATTTTACAACGCGCAATGGATGTGGAGGGGCCTGCGGTCGTAGCGATTCCCGTCGATTATTCTGATAATCCACGGTTAATGGAAGCGCTACATCTTAATCAAATTATCTAAGAAGGATAATAAGATGAAGCATAAAGTGGCAGTAGTGACAGGGGCAGGACAGGGTATAGGTGAAGCGATTGCATTACGGTTGTCCCGTGATGGGTTTGCTGTCGCGGTGGTGGATCTTGATGCGCAGGCCGCTACCCGCGTCAGTAAGAAAATTGAACAAGCGGGGGGCAAGGCCTTGGCGATTCAGGCCGACGTAGCCGATCGCGCGCAGGTGTTCGCTGCGGTGCAGCAAGCACAGAGGACTTTTGGGGGCTTCGATGTCATTGTCAATAACGCTGGGATTGCCCCGTCAACGCCCATCGAGTCGATTACGCCAGACATTGTCGACAATGTCTATAACATCAATGTGAAGGGTGTTATTTGGGGGATGCAGGCGGCTATCGAGGCATTTAAGCAACTCGGTCATGGGGGAAAAATTATCAATGCTTCCTCTCAGGCGGGCCACGTAGGGAATCCAGAACTTGCGGTGTACAGTTCAAGTAAGTTTGCCGTGAGAGGGTTAACCCAAACCGCTGCCCGTGATTTGGCTCCGCTAGGAATTACCGTTAACGCTTATTGCCCAGGCATAGTGAAAACGCCGATGTGGCAACGGATTGATAAAGAGATTTCAGCGGCAGCGGGACAACCCGAAGGCTACGGAACGGAGCAGTTTGCAAAACGTATTACCTTGGGACGCTTATCTGAAGCCGAGGATGTCGCGGCCTGTGTCTCCTACCTTGCTGGTCCAGACGCTAATTATATGACCGGACAATCGCTATTGATCGACGGTGGAATGGTCTTCAGTTAATCCTTTCCCCCACTGTCTTCCTTAGGCAGTGGGGATCCTCATCTTTATCGAAGGGCTTAGATCAAAAGCCGATCGCCTAAACATTTATTCCAGTAAGGATTTACAGCGTTACATTAATTATTTGGTGTATATCACTGTTTCAGCGAATCGATTCGATGGCTATCACGTTTTTCTTATTACGCCATTGAGCGAGCGATTAGGCTTAGTTCATGCTACTGCCAGCGAAACGTTTCGCTGAGGAGCGAAGTATGAACAAAGGTCATCTATTACATCCCGATATTGCCCATCTTGTCACGCAACTCGGTCATTTTGAGACGCTAACGATTGCCGATGCGGGACTTCCTATCCCGCCAGGGCTTCCCCGTATTGAACTGGCGTTGACCCAAGGTGTCCCTAGCTTTCGACAAGTGAGCGAAGTGGTTGCTAGCGCGATGCAGATTCAAGCGGCACATATCGCCGACGAGATCGTTGAGCATAATCCTCAGGCCCATCAGCAGTTGCTGGCATTAATTGATCGCGTGTCAGTCGAGCAGGGACAACCGATAGAGATTTTCTACCTCTCTCATGAGCAGTTTAAATCGCTCACCCATCAGTCGCGCGCCGTCATTCGTACGGGGGAGTGTACGCCTTATGCCAATGTGATCTTTACGGCGGGAGTCACTTTTTAAGATGGAAACTCAATGTCTATTGGCCCTTACCCATATTGAAAAATCCTTTCCAGGCGTTAAAGCACTGGATGATGCTTCGCTCTGCGTCAAGGCCGGACGCGTCATGGCTTTAGTGGGCGAGAATGGCGCAGGTAAGTCGACCATGATGAAAATTATGACGGGTATTTACCAAAAGGATGCTGGAACGTGCCAATGGTTAGGGAAAGAGACGGTCTTTTCTGGCCCGAAACAGTCACAGGAAGCCGGTATCGGTATTATCCATCAAGAGCTTAACCTAATAGGTACCCTGACAGTGGCTGAGAATATTTTTCTTGGCCGAGAGCCACGGCTTGCCTTTGGACGTATTGATTGGAAAACACTGTATCGCGAGGCCGATCGGTTACTAGCCCGACTAAAGCTCCGTTTTTCCAGCAAAGTCATGGTGGATAGCTTATCGATCGGCGATCAACAGATGGTCGAAATCGCGAAAGTATTGAGCTATCAGTCGAAAGTGATCGTGATGGACGAGCCGACAGATGCTCTGACCGATACAGAAACCCTCGCCCTGTTTGAGGTGATTAATGAATTAACCGCCCAAGGGTGTGGCATCGTCTATATCTCGCATCGTATGAAAGAAATTTTTGATATCTGCGACGATGTTACCGTTTTTCGAGATGGCCGGTTTATTGGCGAGTATCCCATCGACGATATTGATGAAGAACGCTTAATTGAACTGATGGTGGGTCGAAAGCTTGAGGATCAGTACCCCCATCTTGATAAAGCGCCTGGCGCGATACGTTTATCGGTCAAGCAGCTATGCGGTCCTGGTATCCATGATATTAGCTTTACGTTACGCAGCGGCGAGATCCTTGGTATATCCGGGTTGATGGGGTCGGGGCGTACTGAGCTAATGAAAATGATCTACGGCGCCCACCCTATATCTGCAGGCGAACTGTACTTGAATCAACAGCCGATCCATGTGCGAACCCCGCAGCAGGGACTAAAACAAGGCATTGTCTACATTTCCGAAGACCGTAAGCGGGAAGGACTGGTACTCGGAATGTCGATTAAGCACAACATGTCACTCACCGCCCTGCCTTACTTCTCAGGTTGTGGCGGACGATTGAAACACCCCGAAGAACGCCTCACTGTTGGGGACTTTATTCGCTTATTCAATATTAAAACCGACTCAATGGATAAGACTATCGGCTTGTTGTCGGGAGGGAACCAACAAAAGGTTTCTATTGCACGAGGATTAATGACGAAACCGAAAGTCTTGATCCTCGATGAACCGACGCGCGGCGTAGATGTGGGGGCAAAAAAAGAGATTTACCAGCTTATTAACCAGTGTAAAGCACAAGGGTTGAGCATCATCATAGTCTCCTCGGAAATGCCAGAAGTGTTAGGGATGAGTGACCGTATTTTGGTGATGCACGAAGGGCGTATGAGTGGCGAGTTTACTCGGCAACAGGCGACACAAGAAAAACTGATGGCAGCCGCCGTCGGCAAGCAGCATAGCGAGGAGTTAGTCATATGAATCCCACCACCGCCAACCCGATAGTTAAACGCTCGTTATGGCACGGTATTCGCGAGCAAAAATCCTTTATCGCACTACTGCTATTAATTGCGGTAGTCGCAACGCAAAGTAGTAATTTTTTCACCCTAGCGAACCTCTTCAATATCTTACAGCAGACCTCCGTCAACGCTATTATGGCGGTGGGGATGACCTTGGTGATTCTGGCTGCAGGTATCGATCTATCGGTCGGCTCCTTACTGGCCTTCACCGGTGCCTTAGTCGCGTCGTTAATCGGTCATGAGGTTAACGCACTACTAGCCGTTAGCGCAGCCTTAATCGCCGGGGGGCTCATCGGTGGTGTAACGGGGATAGTGATTGCGTGGGGGAAGGTCCAAGCTTTTATCGCAACCTTAGTCATGATGCTGTTACTCCGTGGCGCGACCATGGTCTTTACCGATGGTAGCCCGATCAGTACCGGATTTAGCGATAATAGCGATCATTTCAGCCTGATCGGTATTGGGCAGTTGTTCGGTGTGCCGGTACCCGTGTGGATTATGGCGGTTGTCTTTATTGCCGCATGGTATCTGCTCAATCATACCCGTTTGGGTCGCTACATTTACGCACTGGGCGGTAATGAGGCCGCTACCCGACTTTCAGGCATCAATGTTACTCGCATAAAAATCACCGTCTATGCCCTTTGCGGCGCCTTGGCAGCTATGGCGGGGACGATTGAAGTTGCTCGCCTCTCCTCAGCGCAGCCCACCGCAGGGACGGGGTACGAACTGGATGCCATTGCGGCAGTGGTATTGGGCGGTTGTAGCTTATCCGGTGGCCGAGGACGTATTACGGGAACCTTGATCGGAGCCTTGATCTTAGGGTTCCTCAATAATGGATTGAACCTGATGGGGGTTTCGTCCTATTTCCAAATGATAGTTAAAGCCATTGTTATCCTGCTGGCGGTGCTAGCAGACAATAAAAGTCACCAGTAACGGTTCACTTTAAGGGTATTTAGATGAAAAAATTAACGGCTCTTTCTCTCTTAATGAGTACGATGATCTGCGGTAATGCACTGGCTAAAGAGACATTAGGCTTAGTGGTATCGACCTTAAATAACCCCTTCTTTGTCTCATTGAAGCAAGGGGCGCAGCGTGAAGCGGATAAACTCGGCTATGATCTCGTAGTGGTAGACTCACAGAATAACCCCGCACGGGAGCTTGCGAATATCCAAGATTTAACGGTACGTGGCACCAAACTGTTACTGATCAACCCAACGGATTCTGATGCGGTGGGAAATGGAATCAAAATCGCTAATCAGGCAAAAATTCCGGTTATTACGCTTGACCGTGTCGCGACGCAAGGGGAGGTGGTCAGTCATATCGCTTCCGACAATGTAAAAGGTGGCAAGATGGCGGGTGACTTTATCGCTCAAAAATTAGGTGAAGGAGCTAAAGTGATTCAGTTGCAAGGAATTGCCGGGACCTCGGCGTCGCGTGAGCGAGGAAAAGGTTTCGCTGAGGCCGCACAAGCGCACCACTTCACACTTCTGGCTCGCCAACCCGCCGATTTTGACCGTACTAAAGGCTTAAATGTTATGCAGAATTTGCTGCAAGCCCATAGTGATGTCCAAGCCGTATTTGCCGAAAATGACGAAATGGCCTTAGGGGCGTTACGAGCCTTACAGACAGCGGGAAAAAAAGAGATATTAGTGGTCGGTTTCGATGGCACGGCAGATGGGATTGCGGCAGTGAAACGAGGAAAAATGGGGGCCACCGTTGCACAATTACCTGAGCAAATTGGGGTCACTGGCGTCGAGAATGCTGATAAAGTTTTGAAAGGTCAGGCGATACCTAAAGTTATCCCTGTCGATCTCACTTTAGTCACTCCTTAATGATGTTTAACGCGGTATCGGTATGGGGTACCGCGAACGGAAGGCGATAATGCAAGTAAATAAAAAAATGGTGGTACTTGGCAGTATCAATATCGATCATGTCTTGCAGGTCCCGCATTTTCCACGACCGGGTGAGACGTTGTCTGGAACTCATTACCAGATGAGTTATGGCGGAAAGGGCGCAAACCAAGCCGTTGCCGCTGGGCGTAGCGGTGCATCCATTACTTTTATGGCCTGTGTTGGTGAGGATGACGTTGGCCAAGCAGTACGCGAGCAGTTGGCGAAAGATAATATTGATACCTCGGTTATCGAGATAGCTAACGGTGAGGCGACCGGTCTTGCGATGATTTACCTTGATGGTCAGGGTGAAAATACCATTGGTATTTATCCCGGTGCGAATGCCTCACTGACAAGAGCTTATATAGAGAAACATCGGCAAGTGATTATCGAAAGTGATGCGTTATTACTTCAGCTAGAAACACCATTAGAAAGTGTCTTGGCAGCGGCCCGGCTTGCTCATCAACACGATAGTTTACTCGTCTTAAACCCAGCACCGGCACAACCCTTGAGTGATGAACTGCTCTCCCTAATTGATATTATTACCCCTAATGAAACCGAAGCGGAAGCTTTGACAGGAATTTCCGTGCAGACCGACCAAGATGCTGAACAAGCGGCCCGTTACTTACACCATAAAGGCATCGCTACCGTGATGATTACCTTAGGGGCACGCGGTGTTTGGCTGAGTGTGAAGGGGCAAGGACGACGTATTGCCGGTTATGATGTCACGGTGAAAGATACGATTGCTGCGGGCGATACCTTTAATGGCGCTTTTCTCTGTCGCTATATTGAAACCGCTGATTGGCAGCAAGCAGTCGATTTTGCGCAAGCGGCGGCGGCCATTGCGGTGTCACGACAAGGGGCACAAACGTCGATACCTTGGCGTGATGAGATTATCGATTTTCTTAAAGAATAAGGATAGCGTGTTGGCGACGATAAAGGATGTTGCAAGAAAAGCAGGGGTGTCGACCTCAACGGTTTCGCACGTTATCAATCAAAATCGGTTTGTGAGCGATAAAATACAGCAACGCGTTTCAGAAGCTATCGCCAGCCTCAATTATACTCCCAGTGCACTGGCACGAAGTCTTAAGCTGAATCAAACACGTACTATCGGTATGTTGGTCACCGCCAGTAGTAATCCTTTTTATGCAGAAGTTGTTAAAGGCGTTGAGGATAGTTGCTATAAGCGCGGCTATAGCTTAATCCTTTGTAATACTGCGGAGGATGCGCAGCGTATGAGCCATAGTCTTGAAACATTAATTCAAAAGCGGGTAGATGGTTTATTACTAATGTGTAATGAAGGACACGCTACACTCGCCCCCATACTACAACGCTATCCAGCTTTACCAATAGTGATGATGGACTGGTCTCCGCTAACTGGCTTAAGTGATGTCATTGAAGAGAATGCCTTACTCGGTGGAGAGTTAGCGGCCCAGCATCTGATTGATCGGGGATATCAACATATTGCCTGTATTAGCGGTCCTCTAGATAAGAGTCCAGCACGACGACGGGTAGAGGGGTTTAAGCGGGCGCTACGCAATGCGGGTCGGTCAATTAATGAAGCGTATATTATCCAAGGCGATTTCGAGTTTTCTGGTGGGATGACGAGTATGCAGCAGTTATTAGCGCTGACTCCTCGCCCAGACGCGGTCTTCGCCTGTAATGATGCGATGGCAGTCGGTGTCTATCAAGCTCTGTTCCGCGCCGGACTGACGATACCTGATGAAGTTGCCGTGATTGGCTATGATGATATCGCGTTGTCGGCATACCTTACCCCGCCTCTTACAACGATTCACCAACCCAAAGATACTCTCGGCCAAGTCGCTATCGATTTATTACTTCATCGAGTCGAAGAGAAAAAAGGGGGAGCACCCGTTTCTTGGGCACTCACCCCTGAATTAAAGGTTAGAATGTCGACCTAGCTTTTCTTTGCTGGCCTTTTAATAAGGTTTTCCCCATCACTCTTCATCAGCAATAAGAAGGTGCTCCCAGCGATCACCGTGACAATCCCCATAGTAATAAAGGTCGCTTGAAACTGTCCTTCCGTTGTCGGTTGGGTGTCCTGCCAAAAACGTAAGACGGCGGCGCTGACACTCACACCAAAACTAATGGCTAATTGTTGAGTGACGGCTAACACGCTATTACCACCACTGGCATGTTCATCGGTGAGGTCTGCTAAGGTGATGGTGTTCATCGAGGTGAATTGTGTAGACATTGCCATACCAATAAAGAATAGGGGCGGTAGCAACCAAAGAATGGAGTGTTGCGCAGACTGCAGTGCAAAGCTCATTATCAGTAAGCCAATGATGACACTTATGCCGACGAGCGTTCGGCGATAGCCCTGACGGCGTAGGAGCGGAGTCACTGTCGACTTGGCTAAGATTGCCCCTGCTGCGGTGGCGATCATAATAAAGCCTGCATAAAGCGCGGAATAGCCAAAAGCCACTTGTAGTAATAAAGGTATAAGGAAAGGAATACACCCAGTACCCAGCCGTGAAGCAACGTTTCCAGCAATCCCTACAGAGAAGGTACGGATTCTAAACATCGCAAGGTTGATTAAAGGTGTCTTATACTTAACTGCATGCTTTATATAGAAAGCGAGAAGTAAAACGCCCACCACCATTGCGGCTACCGCAACATTTAATGAAACTTGTGCTTCACCTAACAACTCTACGCCAATTGATAGCGCAACGATCGACCCACTAAATAGGAAAAAGCCAAGTGAATCAAATTTTCGCTTCGGTACCGTAAAGTCTGGCATGTATTTACGGGCAAAGAAAATCCCCACCAGTGCAATAGGAATGTTAATCAGGAAAATCCAATGCCAGCTGGCGTAGGTCACAAAGAAACCGCCGAGCACAGGGCCCATTACGGGGCCTAATAACCCAGGCATGGTGACAAAGTTTAATATAGGCAGGAGTTCATTGCGGGGATAAGCACGAAGTAGCGTGAGGCGTGCAACGGGCATCATCATGGCACCGCCGATCCCCTGTACGACACGAGAGATAACCAATAGACCAAGTGAGTTTGATAAGGCACAGGCCAGAGACCCTAGGGCAAATAAGGAGACGGCACAAATGAATACCTTTCTCGTTCCACATCGATCGGCTAGCCAGCCGCTTACCGGAATTAACATTGCGACCGTTAGCGAGTAACTGATGATCGTAGATTGCATGGCGAGGGGGGAACGATGCAGACTTTCGGCAATAGCAGGGAGTGCAGTGTTTAAGATGGTGGCATCTAATGCCTGCATAAAGAAAGCCATCGCCGCAATCCAAGGCAATCCGGTGAGGTCGCTGGTGGAACGAACCATTGAGAGGTCCTTTATTTATTGAATTAGTCTGCTAAGTATACGCATCTTAGGCGCAGAGTTGAGGCTTAATTAAAGTAATGCTGTCATTTTATTAATTAAGTGAGGGAGATTTGTTGTAAAAAACGGCGCTTTTATTAGGGGTTTGTCTGATATCTGAACGTTTGGTTTGATTTATCACCACTCAGTAAAAAAGTTTAAATAATCCCTTGCGCTCTGAGCGGAACTCCCTATAATGCGCATCCACTGACACGGCAAAGCGAGATACGCAGCGCAGTGACAGGGACTGAAGCGATTCG
>Ga0157363_1003669_pt1 | contig 13929 bp, 12 predicted proteins | sample AttsexASBM1_FD_111477 | JGI IMG/M metagenome (GOLD analysis project Ga0157363, IMG submission 111477) | Fungus gardens microbial communities from leaf cutter ant in Ribeirão Preto, State of São Paulo, Brazil - Atta sexdens ASBM1 | ecosystem: Host-associated > Fungi > Mycelium > Unclassified ...
CATTGTCGCCATAGGCCTCCACAAGCATTCGATGCGATTCGGCAGCCGATTTCTTCAAATTGAAATAGAAAAGCAAAGCTTCCCGCATATGCTTTTTTTTTAGCAAAAAACTAAACATGATTACGAAAGAAAAAATGTATGTTGTATGAAATTGCTGATGATGTGCACTGGTTAATGTTGACAGATGTCAAACACATAAAAAAAAGTATGTTGTGTGCCTAGGGTAGCTTTGTACGCTCACTAATGCCATCTATGAACAAACAGCGGATTTAAGTTTATACACCTTCTGACTATCACCTGTTTTCGTCAATGGGCCACGAGCTCGCTGAGCGGCACTTCGATTCTTACGAAGACTTCCGAAAATGGCTTGATGAGTGGTATGTCTCGAAAGATGAGGAATTTTTTTGGCGTGGTATACACAAATTGCCCGAAAGATGAGAAAAATGTATAGTTAGCGAGGGCAAGTACTTTAAATAAATTTGTTTTTGCTTCCTAGGAAAAAAAAAGTGTTTTTCTGACTTAAAAACAGCGGATTTAAGCTTATACACCTGATACTTGTTACATAGTTATGTATTACGATAGCATGTCAATATATATGTGATGTATCAAATGCAGACACAAATGATGTATATTACTCATTCATATATGAAAGAGATAATTTACTTTCATAATTGAATATCTTTATTAACAGAATATCGTATATGTATAACAATTATGTTGCATAACATTGTATATCTGAGCAGATATATCGCTAATCGCTGTTTTTGCTCTGTAAGAGCCAATTTCTTGTCGTAAGATAAAATCATAAATTATTTTCTTTATTTAAGTGCAATATTAGAAATATAGCAATATCGTCAAAATGGCATATTCAAGAAAATAGCGAATTATAAATCCGCTACTTATAAATAGCGAATTGTCTCAACGGTAGCTTTGTATAATAATATTTCTTCGTATTTTATACATAAAAATTGAAATATAAAAATGCATTGGATCTTTTTCATCTTAGAAAAAAAAATGGTCAATTTTTTTTATCTCATGTTATTATTTAATGGTATCATAATATCTGATCTATGCGACTCTATCTGTAATTAGACAAATCGTTACAATGCAAAACACGACGAAGTTATTCGCTTGCATATCAAATTTAATTACAAAAATAATAATTTTGCATCAAATATTCCATCGCAATTTTTGAATATTTTACCTTTTATGACTCGTTTAATTTATGGCATGATCGTTACTTATAAATATCTTTTAAATGATAAATCTAAGTCACTTCTTGCGATTTTTACGATAAAAACTGACTTCATCTTTATCGCACATTAATACGATATTTACTGCATACATACAATGTAATAAAATATTTAAAAAGCAAGGCCAGCTTCCGAATAAGTAGTAAATATTTTTTCAATCGAATTGGCATATGCTGCTGTTCTTAAATCGAGTCCGAGATTGAATTTCATGGCAGTCTTCATAATAGCCTATATTAAACAAAAAATATTTAGAATTGAGTTGAATATTTAGAAAAATATTTAAAATTGACTTTATACTTGATCTAACTTATATTAATCTAGTTAATTACCCTAGCAGATCTCTCCATTGTATAATCTAGACCAGAATGGACAATATCTTTTTCAGAAGCGCCAGATATACGTTTTTGAAAAGCTTCGGATGGTGTAACGGGAATACGGCCACCGACACGACCAAATCTACGCTCTAAAGATTCTTGCACCGATTCTACAAATATAAATTTATAAATCATATTTTCAAAAATTATTCGCTTGCATATCAAACTTAATTACAATTTTTATTTTTTATTAGAATTTCTCTAATAAAATTGAATTCGATGACTGATACAATATTTTTGGCAGTGGATGATTAATCAATTTCATCCACTGATTCTATTTTTTCTCGTCACTGAACAAAGGTCTAATTGATTTTGCAAAAATTTCTAAACATTTAACTTTACATAAAAATTTCTCGACATATAACTTCTTTTTTCATCACAGACATATTTAAATAACATATCTTTAATTTTAACTTATGTTAAATTTATGTTTAATTTATGTTAGTGTTCCAATAGATGTGGTTTTTATGTAAAGTCTTATATGCTCTTAATTTTGTTTCTATCTAATTATTTCTGTTCCTAATGTATGTGTTTTTTTTACTATTTAAGATCTACAGTTGAAGAAAATTAACAATAAATAGAATTCAAAATATTCTTTATTTTTATTATTCGTATTAAATAAAGTTTATTAATTATCATAAACTATAATAAATTAAACTAATTAAATTGATTAGTTTGTAGGATTCCTTATTCTTCAATCAAATTTGTACTGATCAAAAACGATTTGGAATCGGCGTGGTAAATAATGCGCAATATTTTATTAATAATTCTAAAACTTTTAATAATTTAGGATTACAAAAATTTCGAAAAGTTATTACAAAAATTCCATACGTTTCGACTATGTACTTTAACCATTTTTAGCATCTTATATATAATTAAAACTAATTTCTATTGCAGAAACAATATAAGATTTATACAATGTTGTTATACGTGTGACTTTGTTGATCTGATATTCCTGGCGGTGCACAAAACAAAGAAAGATGCAGAAAATGGCCATGCTGTCCAACTAAGTTATCCGGCTCATTGGAAACATTTCTCAATTTTTTATCTGTATAGATTTTATTTATTAGATACAGTTGAACAGCAAACTAACCAAAAAATTTTTTTCTGCTTACCTTATAGCCTGTGAACATTACACACAATAAAATATCTTTACAAAATAATCAATTTAATTAGATAAAATAATAATATTATGGCTCAATAAAAATAAATAAACATTAAATCAACAATAAGGGCTACGAGCCAAATTTTAATATATTTAAAATTATTCAAACATTTCGATCTTTTTGTTAGGCCATCTTTAGTATTTACAATGTTTGGAAAATCAAACACAATAAATTAATTTTCTGTAACGATTGGATACATATAATTCTGAACTTATAATTACTAACATAAAGATCGTAGATTCTTTATATATTAATGCTGTAACAATATAATTTCCTCTCTCTTGTAATTTAATTAATTAACATTCGTCTATATGATTATAGCAGTCATAATTTATGATCCATATTAATAATCGATTGAAAATATTAAATTAGTCGATAAACGAGTATAAGCACACATTCTGTCAATTATAAGAATAAATACATTATAAATTATAAAACCAATAGTGAATAAATGATCGTTACATTCACTGATTGTTCATATACATAATCATATACATAATTAAATAAAACAGACCTAATATATAATAAATTAAAAATTGTGTACATATATCTCAAACGAGAACGTATAGCAAGGATATTAGTCCAATAATTAAAGACAATAAGTCAATTAATTTTAGAAGCAAATTGCGATCCGAATCAAAAAAATTAAAATATTCAATCAGAAACTAGTTCTGATGCTATGTAATAGCAACTAGACTTTTGTAACTATTGGAAGTGGGGATGAGATTGGAAGAGGAATAGAGATAGGGAAACGAAAGAAATAAAAAGAAAAGAAGGAAGATGAAGGAGAAAGAGACTGAAAAGTTATAAATAAGAATTCGGTATTGATTCAGTATCATTTTGTTTGTTCAATCTTAATTTTTTATTTTTTTATATGAATCATTTCGGAAATTAATCTTTTATTGTAAGACGGCTCTTTGTCTAAAATCTTTACGTCTTTCCAATTGAAATTATAGTTGTAATTTATACGTATAATTTATATGATCAGTAATCACCGATGGAGAATCAGTTTTTTTTTCTTAATGTCCGAAGTGTTCATTTAATTTTGTTTTCAGTTTTTTTTTATTTGTCCTATATAACTCGCTTCACAGTCTTCACAAGAAATTTTATAGACAAAATTATGATTAGCCAAAGAATCTACTTGATTTTTTTCTCTAGTTATAAGACTTTTTAGAGTATTAGGGATAAAATACACTAGTTTACAATTACACCTATTAGGCAAAAAACTTTTAAAGACAGATTTTATATATGGAATTGTGAAAAATTGTTCTTTGATATAAATATTTTGTTTTATATTATTATTGTATATGTGATATTTTAATTTTTTTTCTATTATTGAAAAAAAGGAAAGAGAATAGCCATTTAGCCATTATTTAAAAGATATGAATAGCATCTACCAGGTTTTTTTGGAACCGAAGATGAGCCAATCTGATTATTTTACCCGCCAAAGACCATGCTTTTTTTATGACTTAGAAAGTAATGTGAGTGAAAATTAAGAAATCTGTCTGAACAAGTAACTTTCTGATGTTTATCAAAAATAATCTTATAGTTGTCAGTAATGATCATAGTATCTAAAAAACTTAATTTACCATCAATACCGTTCTCTCAGTGAACTGTAGTCTAATATGTAAAAAGTTAAATATTTCTGATATTTCATTAGTACTTCCTAATGGAGCGATGTCATCCACATACCGCAAATAGAATAATAATTCTACAGGTAATTTTTTCGCTATTTTTTCAAGATCCTGCATAACCATGTCAGCAACAATTGGTGACAATGATGATTTAAATGTGGTGATCCATTGGAGCACTTGCTTATAAATTTTGTTGTTGAATGAAGAAAATGTAGAGTTAAGAATCAGATGGATGGAAATTAAAAATTGTCTTACAATTTGTCTTTTTAATATATAATCCCATCTCTATTTTTAACGCTGTTTAATGCTAGTTCTATCGGAATGTTCGTAAATAAGGACACAACATCTAATAATATCAAAATGTAGTTAGAATCAAAATGGGTCCCAATTTAATTAGTTTGTAATTTATTATAATTTATGTTAATTTACGCTAAGCTCAGAAAATGCATTTTTTAACTTTATATTTCAAGTTTTGTTTATGTCAAATTACTTAAAGATTGGATCATACATCAAAAATTAATATATAACAATAAAAATCGGATTAAATTTATAAAATCATTATTTGGAAGGCAATATCTTTCCTTCACATTTATATAAAATTATAAAATTCACATCCTACTTAAGAAAAGGTATTTCCTCGACAAAATGCCTAAGAAATGAATACATTATTAGAATAAAGACGGAATAGATCGATAAATTTTTCGTATCATCAAATTTTTCATCTCATTCGTAAAAAAAATTTCGAGAATGTTACCGTTCAATATTTATAACAAATTCTTCATCTCACAAAAAGGAAACTATATGAGCAATTTTTAAAGAATAGACAAAAAGATTGTATATTTAATGCTGAAACAAAGAGAAAGAATAAAAAATAATTATAATAGAATACAATATATAATATACAATATATAATAGAATACAATATTATTGGGGGAACAACATAGATGATACTCAACAGTGTCCAGATAAGTGTTGCGAAAAAGCAGTTTTTTTTTAAATTCCAAATAACAGAAATAAGGATTCGAACACGATTAATCCTGCTTCCTGTAATAACAATCAACATCTTTCATCACTGTTAGAGAAAAATGGTTCCTGAACTACTTCTCGGTATCTATTCCTATAAACATCCGATTATTGTTACAGTTGGGAAAATGATTTTCTTTACCAATTGTATGTGTGAAGGATATCAATTACGAATTCTTCAAAAGCCTTTAATTGAATATGGAATCAAAAAATTACAAAGATCAGTTCATAACATCATTAGAAATAGATCTTTATCAATTCTCAGTAGGCTTTTCTCTTTAATAACACAAAGACTTTAATGACATCTAAAAACTTATTAATTTAACTTATAAAACCAAACAATTTTTAAGAAAAAAACCAGAATATTATTTTTATAAAGGCTGACAAGGGCAACATAATTGTATTAGACAAAGATAAGTACGTTAATAAAATTAAAGAAATGTTATAAAATATTAAAAAAATACATATTTGAGAATTGACAAAGATCCAACATAAATAACTAGCAAATTGAAAGTTACTCACAAGATGGAAAAAATCAGACTATATACTCTCAGAGTACATACAAAAAAATTATGCAGTGACGATCTATTGCCAAGAGTACATGCATTACCTAAAGTACATAAAGATCCGTACAACCTAGTCACTTTTTTACATGAATTGATCGTTAAGAGTATTCCGAAAGTTTTCGGAGTATTCCTTCGACTTTTGTCAACAACAGTTTCGAATTGGTCAACAAATTAACCCATTAAGGCCCATGCCTAATACAATCATGATAGCATCAAACACTGAACACGATTCATAGCATTAGTAAAAAAATTACCCATATTTTTTTGTTTTGCAAAATTGATTGTTTAAACGATAATTGTTTAAAAATGCCTTAAGCGACTTTGCGCATGCAAATTGTTTACAATTTTTTGCATAAACAAAGCACCGGATGGTAGAAATACTAAGAATAAAAATTTCTTGTTTTCAAACGTAGAATCGAATGGTACTTTTAGTTTTTTAAAAATGGGCATTTTTAAACAATTTATTTAAACAATTATCGTTTAAATAATCAATTTTGCAAAACAAAAAAACATGGACAATTCTTTTTTCACTTATGCTATGAATCACGTATTCGGTTTGACGCTTCGGTATCACAACTGTATTAGGCCTTAATGGGTTAAAAGACGTTAACAATAAGATCGACTCGAGTTATGTTTTGGTCTCACTAAATGTCGTGTCTTTGTTCATTAACATTCCTTCTGCTTTAGCGGCTATTAACAAAAGATGGAACTATATTTCCAGTAATTGCAAATTCCCTAAAAAAGGATGTTTGGAGATAATAAGAATGATTTTAGATCTGACGTTCTTTTCTTTTGGTGATCTATTCTACAAACAAAACTTTAGATTTCCAATGGGATACCCTTTATCTCCAGCGAACTTAGTCATGCAAAAATTAGAGAATCGGCTGTTGAGTAGTATAAATTATAGGATACAATTTTATTATAGATACGTAGATAACATCCTTTTATGTTCATCTACATCTCCTTAACTGAAATTAACAATATTAGATATTTTCAATGTATACCCAAGACCAGTAGTAATAATGCAGTGGGAGTTCTAACTTGGGAGCTCCAAGAAGAATGCGGGGCGTGGGGGATTCTTCGGAGATAGGGATATGACGTCATATGGAGTGGCAGTAAGACATCACAGATTTTGAGACCTGCAGTCAAGTACAAGACAACAAAAAACATAAAAAAAAAGAGAATATTGCCATGAACAAAAAAAAACAATATAAAAAAACAAATAGTTATAAAACGAAAAATGTTACAAAGGCTATTCGCCGGCCTAGCAAAAACGAGAATGGATTGAAATGGATTAAAATGGATTCAGATTTTCAGAAATACGGATTCATGAATGTTAAAATGAATCCTTTTCAATCCTGAATGCATTTTTATTCATTTAGGAATTACATAGAGCATATCTCTATATCTTTCAATCCAAAAATAATATTAACATTTTCTGTGCCTCATGAATACTACTCAATTCAAAATTGTTAATAGAAAGTATGGTTTTTTTAATTCAGTTAAATTAAAAAATAATATCAGCAATTTCTGTGAATACTGCAATTCAATATTCTAAATATGAAATGCAGTTTTTTAATCTAATTGAATAAAAAAAGTTTTTATTTAAAAATGGACCACAAATGCTACTTAAATTATTTAAAATTATAAGTAGGAAATTTTTCGTTTAATTTAATTAACGATAATTAAATTTTTTTAATCCAACTAAGTTTAAAAAAATTGTAACGTAAAAATAATTGAGCTATGTTCATTTATTTCTCTTTGATTAAAAGTAAAATGAATGATCGATGTGAACACAAACTAAATCGAATAAGCCCGAATATTAGACTAATCACGGCGCGTGACATCGGCCAAACGAGATTAGATTATTCGACACTTACTCAATGTTGTCTCATAGTAATGTAAATTGTTTATACTTTATTATATCTGTTAAATAATATTAAATAATATTATAAAATATTATAAAATATTATATTATAAAATAATATATAAAATATTTTTATTATATCTGTATAATTTCGTTATTAATTTAGCTGGTTGTAATTGAAGTAGAGAATGAATAATACATTTATCAATTGAAGAAATGGTGTAGCGAGTAACGGTAGAAGATTCGTAATCCAGAGGTCCCAGGTTCGAATTCCACTGCGTTTTTTACCAGTATTTTTAATACCAATTTGAAGTAATTAATTTCAGGTAAATTAAATAATTATTATAAATGTTTTAAGAATAAAATTTGTAACCCTTGAAAATGAATGTTTTTTTTTTCGAATATTAAACTTCGAATATTAAAGTCAGCTCGGATCCAATCCATTTCAATCTATTCAATCCATTTTCATGAATTTAAACGCATTAAACAAATTTTAATCCATTTTAATCCATTCTCATTTGCTGGGGTATATGCTCCAATCGTTTTTCGATCAAGATATGGCGTAATTTTATATAATGTAATTTTATATAATGTAATTTTTCTAGAAACATTTATTAATTATTTTAAATAAATACGACAAAGTTTCATAATTAATCGATTGAATGCCAACATCTGGCTGCTCGAAATCGATATTGAAAACGCAATGTCTCCCTCTCTTGATAAAAAAGCATCGATCGTTTATCCTTTTTTGGAAAAGGACATGACAATCGAACATGTTTTTGCAATATACTTCAAGATTAGTAGAAGAGTAAATGTAAGTGAAACTTGATAGAATTGTATTTTCATAAATTTTTGAGGGTAGAAGCATGTCTAAGATAAGTACATAAAGATTGATCGCGATAAAAATGATTGATATTTCGAGCGCCGACATCTGGCTGCTATTAAAAATCAGTAATTGTGTTTTTATACATATATGAGACAAAAGGAATTGAAACACTTTAAGTGAAATACTTTAAATGAAACTCCATAATTTAAAATTTCTTAAGTTTATGAAGATATAATTTTGAAGCATTCCGAAAAAAAAATTAGAAAAAACGATACCTACTGCGATTGAAGAAAAAGATTACAGTATGAATTTGAGTCTCGAAGTATACAGTCTAGAAACTAGCTTTCTTAAAATCGTATTGTATAGTATACTGAATAATGGATGGAAAATAGTGCATATTGTTCATAATATACCAGAAGAAGATCTGATGGATATCGTCGATGAAGTATTCAAAGATGTGAATTTTGAAGCAATAATTGACAATGATGAGGACGCATTATCGAAAGATGACTATAATAATGATCAGAGTGAAGACATTAAGAGCAAAATAGTGTATCCTGAGAAAGTAATGGCATTGAACATACTGATGAAACAGTGCGTGATATATTTTTATTATACAACGGGTGGTTCATCAATTTTGTGCACATCGTGTATAATGAAATTAACGGACATCGAACACATGTATATCATTCGTAAACATGTTATTAGATCGTACGCAACCAGTAGATGGCAAACACTGTTTGGAATGCAGAAATCCATGTTATTTAATATTCTCATGTAATATGTGCCCTATTTGTACAAATTAAAAAAGACTTGAACTAAACAAGTATATAAAACATTGTATATAGGCCGTGTATATAGGCTGTATGTGTGTGTGTGTGTGTGTGTGCGTGTGCGTGCGTGCGTGCGCGCGCGCGCGCGTGTGTGTGTGTGTGTGCGCGCGCGCGCGCGCGCGCGTGTGTGCGTGTGTGCGTGTGTGTGTGTGTGTGTGTGTGTGTGTGTGTGTGTGTGTGTGTGCGGTGTGGTGTGTGTGTGTGTGTGTGTGTGTGTAAAGCTTTTTTTTATTCAGTCGTAAGCTTCAATTACAAGCGTTAAGACAAAATAAAAGACTATATATGTCGAAAATCGATCAAGCGCAAGGGATATTGTCATCATGTCCGCCAAGTCCACCACCGTCGAGGGAGAAAGTATATTGAGAATGTCCTGAAGAAAAAGCATCAAAGTCGCCAATGTCATCATCAACATCGGCAAAATATAAGTCAAACGGTATGTATTTTCTTTGTTTACAAATGCGTTTATGATGACTAGTATTAATGTATTTTATTCTCAGTTCTCTAAAAGCGAACAGTAATCAACAAGTTTTTTGTTCTCTTTTTCCAGAAAGCACTGCTACTGATGCTCAAGTCACCAAACGCCGCTGATCTTAGTTGATGTCCCGAACAATTGAATGTTCGAACCATCGATACCTGTGTTATTGTTCGATGTCCAATTGCATTTAAAAAAAATTTTTTTTTAATACTACATATAAAGTAATGTAATAATAATAATAATAATAATAATAATAATAATAATAATAATAATAATAATAATAATAATAATAATAATAATAATAAATGGTTTTATATTTTTTAATTCCTGTTTGTTTTTTTTCATCCTTCTATGTACCTGAGTCATCACAGCGATCATTCTACTAATTATTCTTGATATTATAGCTATTTTCTATTCAGTAATTTTTTATACATATGTACAGTCATAAAAGATCCCTTCTGTACAAAAAAATAGAAGAGACACGAGCCGCATATTCCAGCCTCCTATTATATTTTATATATGTGTGTGAAGAAATTACATCATAATTTTAGATTAAAATTTTTTTATTTATATTTCTTTTACATAATTTTTTTCTTAACAACAAAAACTACAGCTAACAGTTCGCAGTCGAGGAGCTGATTTTTATCAAAGTAAGTCGCTAGCGCATATTACATTTGGTACATCTTTAGCATCCGTTACAGTGGATGCGATATTCAAAAATCATGTAACCGTGTAACTTTGTATCAACTTTCTCGACGATATCAACCAATTGATCGAATGCTAATTCAATGGATCTAAGAACATAAACAATATTATTAATTCAATCACATTAAATGTACGTCGAATGATTCCAAGCATACAATTTTAGTATTTTCAATCGTATTGAATCGCACAGTCAGTGATTCTGCTAATAGAATTACTCTTGTGATGATTCTGACAGTTTTGAATGTTCCAACGTTGTTCATAGAGTTCTTTCCATGTTTCGATAGATAGTATTAATTCATTTCCACGATTATCTCCTATCGCAATCTCCACGTAGCTCGAGCCATGTGGGCCAATGTTAATACCAATTTCTAGAAATTTGTATCCCGTACGTGTCAATGCATATTTCTTGCCTAGTATACGAACCGCACGATGCACGGGCGCGTTATAAAAAAAAATAAAAAAAAAATTAAATAATTAATTAAATAATTAATTAATAAGAAAAAATAAATAATTGGAAAAAGTATAAAAATGGGGAATTCTTAAACATACTTGATACATCTTTTCGTAAATGATGGAGTTTTATCATTATTCTAAAGTGGAACATAATAATTTTTTTTTTTCATGTGTTGCTTCCTACAGCAGAATGCATTGCTGCTGCTGCTGCTACTGCTGTTGGACTTTTCGTACAAGCAATTAAAGCAATATTGATCGTATAAATTGCGTACAGCTCTAATCACAAACAAATTGCAAGGAAGGGGATAGTTTTTGTAGGAAAGTAGAATAGATAAGCGGGTTTTAAATAATTATGTGTTAGTGCATATATGCGATGTATGTACGTGCGTGCGTGCGTGCGCTAAAAATGTAGTGAAAGAGAAGAGCTCCTTTTCTCAACACTGCCACTTCCTTCACGATAAATTTTTTTCCAACAATAAATCTTTGCAGCTCCGCAAACATTTATACAGTTATGGCGAACGATTTTTCGAGACTGCGATCGATTTTGATGAATCGTATATTTTATAGCGTGTCGGATTATGTACGTAGATGATTTTACACACAACGTTGGTTAACGAATATACTGAACTACGCGATCGTGTATGATGAGACAATAGATTGTAGTATTTGCAAGCACATTTTTCTTGCAATCAAATTCAAATGTTCTATGCGTACATTCACGGTGGCGTTCTTGACGGATTCGTTTTATTGCGAGCAGTCAATGACCGTAAAAGATTTTTTCTCGACAAAGAGCACATTGAATAGCATTTCGAAGCAGTCGAAATTCCGTAATATGCTTTACGAAAACGCGCGTACATATCAAACAAAATGGTATATCTCTTTTTATCAAAATCCAAATTCAAATCATAGTACACATAAAAATCTGAATTTAAATAGAGTTCCACGTTATTCAAATTACAAGTGTCGAACACACTTGCATCTTGAAATATGATGTTCTTTCGACTTGTCCATAGAGCAAAGATAACAATATCGCAGTTTTCCGAGCTGAGTAATTGTTTTGACGGCCCATGAATGTTTGGTCGTATTTTATAACAGAGAATATTCATACAAATCTCAAATGAGCGAAAACACATGCTTATGATAACAATCGCTTTCCAATGCTCACAGCATCGACAGCTTATTTATTTCGCTCAATAACACATGGCATTCGTCACTGCACTTTGAAGAATTCAAACGTCGGATCTGTTGCCGGATCTCCAATCAGACAATTATTGTCGTGATTTTATCAATATCAACTGGTGGTGATCGTTGACGAAAACTCATGCATTTGTAATCCTCGCAAAGCCCAACAACATGTTGAGCAGTACGCAAAAATTAAAGTCCTTCCTCTATATCGGATCTAGTGTTCCATCCAGTGTTCAGCGCAATCAAACATTTGTCATACATCAGCGACACATAGTTCTTGATGATAGTAACTCCGACGTTTCTGGTACGATTAATCTCCATATCGTTGAATAGCATTTCGAAGCAGTCGATTCCGTAATATGCTTTACGAAAACGCGTATCGAATTACATGAACGCGACGCAATTATTTTAATTAAAATAATAATTATATTCGCTTACAGAAGAAAATAGTTATTGCGATATAGAATCTTTGTTACTTGATGAGACTTTATAAGATTTTGATATGAAAAACACGGAATTTCTAGATTCACGTATTTTCTGATTTCAATCTTCGCAAATCTGTTATAGAAATTTCTCGATGTAAATTTATAACAATTATTGAATGGTTTCTGATAGACAAGAATTATTATGATAAAATATGTTAATTATTCTAGAAACTTCTCGATGTAAATTTACAACTATTATTGAATAATTTCTGGTAGGCAAGAATTATTACACAAAACATGTGACAAAATGTTTTAGAAAATTTAGTATTTGATTTTTTAAAAATATAAAAATTATTTTGCAAGAAAAATATTCTTTAATAACGTAAAGTTAAAACGATCTCCGCACATTTAAACTATAGAAATGCTCCTGAGCCGGAGCGTCATGTGAACGTTTGGCGCCGAACCTCGAACGATAGTGAGGATAGAACGCCGGAATCGGCCCGAAATGTGCAAATCTTTGCGAGCACTGACCTAAACATTTGATAGCGACAACGCGAACCTGCTAATCCTGTTCAAACAGGATGATCCAACTTGAAACACGTTTACAACGGTCATGTGAATACCGATATGTCGTACGATGAATTTTGCGCGTTGTGTCGCGACTGTTGTGTTGGCGACAAAATATTTCTACTAATTAACAAGGACAGTGTGCTTAAAGACGGGAGGTACAGAAAAGAATTTAATGAGTTTGCGATACCATAACGTAGTCAGTCGTTGTCGATACTTCGCTAGAGATGAACATGGCTGATGTGTGCGAGCGTGAAAAAATCGCGAAGGAAATCGAGAAGATGAGCGAGTCGATCCGCAAGAAACATCGCGCTCTGAAGTCTGAAGAATCAAGGACATGGCATTAGATAGGCATTTTAAGTCTATTATCTCGCTACTATTAAATCACTGCAACAGAACGTTCACATCCCCGGTGTGCGCGATAAAGAGAGAGTTGCGCTATAATGACGCAGCGTCTGTGACTAAGCACGAGGAGGAAGAGAAAAATAAGAAAGATAGCATAACGTTCGAACCCTCCACGACTCTGCGTAAATTCGATGATCGATCGCATGATCGTGTACAGCCGATAACCTTCACA
>Ga0157363_1003670_pt1 | contig 13929 bp, 4 predicted proteins | sample AttsexASBM1_FD_111477 | JGI IMG/M metagenome (GOLD analysis project Ga0157363, IMG submission 111477) | Fungus gardens microbial communities from leaf cutter ant in Ribeirão Preto, State of São Paulo, Brazil - Atta sexdens ASBM1 | ecosystem: Host-associated > Fungi > Mycelium > Unclassified ...
ATTTAATATATGCAAATACTCTATATTCTTAAGATGAAATACATTAGCTACATAATTTATTTATTAACTGGCAGATAGGACATGTGAAATAAATGAATAATAAATAATTTAGTCAAATTAAATAATTTGACAATTAATTTTATAAACAAACAATTTTTTTGTATATAATCTGTTTAAATAATATTATTTATTATTATTTTACAAATAGTTTTATATTTAGTAGGCTATATGATATATATGAATATATTAATTTTATATATATGTATATATTTATTTATTTATTTATTTCCTTTGAGTATAATTATACTCAAAGCAAAAGAAGGTCATAACGAAAATTAAATCTATTTTGTTCCTTTACTACTGAATACATTTTTCTTATATGTATAGAATACATTCCAACCATATGGCGTTTTCTAATTATCTTTATATATCTATCCAGTACTTCAGTTAATCCGATTTCGCAGAGGCAAATTACAGCTTTTGACTAGTGCAGCGACTTCCCTCGTTCCCTAAATAAATTTTACAATTTTTGCATCTTCTTTCCCACGACTAGGGCTGAACTCGGCCGCTCTAATGACACATTAGAATAATAAGACTCTGAAGTGCATTAAGGTCCACCCAAAGATCTCTCTCATCCTGTTGCGCCGACGCTCTTCTCGGTTCGTACATACATTTTAATTATGCCTCTGCCTTTCTCAGGCATTTCTCTCCGGCATTTTCTCTCGCAGAAACCACAGTCCGGTATCTCCCATCGAGAAGACAACAAAGTTTTCTTTACGCGCTCCTTATTACGCGTGGTCGAGTAAGAATGCCACGCGTGCACCGGAAACTGTATAACTCGTTCCTCTCGCGGCCGGTAAAGCCACATTGATAATATAAAAGATCACTTGAAAAGCCGTGCACGTTCCGCGTAATGTATGCGGGCAAACTGAGTAAAACAAAACAGTTCCGCTGAAATTGAATACAAATTTCTGGCTCGTTCCCTTCCTCTCTCTCTCTCTCTCTCTTTCTCCTTCTTTAGCCGGTGGCCACACTCAACACCAGAAATACGGAGGCGCCTTACTGCCTCCGTCGTGGATATACGAAAAATTATGTTCGTCGTAATGACGATAAAAACGAGTGCGGTAGCATGAGTTCCATTTCAAGCGGACCACCAGAGTTGCTGTATCGAGACGAAGCACCGATGGCTGATATCGACATAGAAGTCAACAAAAACTATCGATGATATACTTGATATTGGAAAGAATGTATCGCAGTACCTGTAGGCATTGGTGACCCTTCTCTATTATCTACTAAAAAATTAATATTTTCATAAAATATTTCTTTTACGTTTTCATTTTCAAAGCTTCAGTTTTTTTTTTTAACACTTTCCAAGATTTCACGTCTGAGAAAAATCTTCATGAGTATTCGCAATTAAAACTACATTTAAAAATATCAAAAAATCCAATTAAATGGCACTAAAGATAAAACTTCAGCTTATAATTTTCTTAAGAAGTACAAAATTCGAATTATTTTAAATATTGATTGTGAGCCATACACTTTCTGATAATGAAAACAGAAAAAGAAAACAATAGGATAGAAATACAATAATAAAATATAAAAAGAAAATGCGTTCAAAGAGATGACCAAGCTAGCGTGAATTCTGGCTTAAAGGGATAGTACAATTCTCTGATAAGCGCCGATTTCAATCCATAATTTTTATTTGTGAGATGTTAAATAAAATATAATATAATAAAATAAAATTCAACAAAAGTGAAGTTAAATAATTTTGATTTTGTCATTTTTATATAAAAATTATAACAAACAGAAGAAAATAAAATAAAGAGTCTTTTATGAATCTAACTTAGTTACATATTCCTTTAATATTTAAAAATAATAATTTTATTGTAAAAATGTAATAAAATGCAGCTTTTATAAAAGCTCTTGTGTGCAACTATTCTATTGTGAATGCGAGAATAAATCTATCTATTTTAATCTTTCAAAAGTATTATATTGTAATTCATTGTAGTATTTAAATAATTTGGAAAAATTAGATTTCGCGTATTATCTACATTCTTATTGTCAAAAATTATTTTTTTTAATTATACAAATTTTTTATTTTAAACTGACTTCTGAATTATTATCTACAATTATCTACTATTAATTATTGTCGAGATATATGTGAAAGATTTTGAATCAGTGCATGTAAGACAAAATGAGCCAATCGTTATTTCCATTTATAATCCGATTATTTCATTCGAGGTAATTGATTAAATTGCCATGCACAATCAATCGTCTTTGAAGGAAATCGTATCGCGTTCGATTGAGGATCGCAAAACTAAATAGTAATGACGGTATCGATTCCAGCGAGTTATCACTTTCGAAGTCGGAATGAAGCGCGCGCGCGGCCGCGTTTCCAACTTTATTCTATCTTCGAAATTAGTTCAGCCGTCTTGGCACGTCTTTGTCGAGCTGTTGGTGATAAAGTTTAGTATGCTAATTCGCGGAACAGCTGTGCGGCTCCGCCAGCCCGAGCAAAATACCAAAATTATTGAATTTAAATTGCCGTAATTAAAACGTCTTACGGACGCCGACGAATTTCCAGATTTCGAATGATCGCGGACTTCGCATTAATGTCGAACGTCAGCCACTCTACACGCATTGCATGTGCATGCATACACAGACCACATACGAAATTTATTATTGTATGTTTCCGAATTTTTAGAATTTTTTTAATAAAACTCAAAGAACTGCATCCTTATGGAATAAGAAAGAGTGAGGGAAGAAGAGAGAGAAAATAAGGAACGATTATATGAATATTTGATACTGAAATTTGCTATTCATTAAAATATAACCATATAAAAGCTGTAAATAATAAAATAATAAAGATTGAGGAAATTAAAAAAATATGTTTTAAATTATATTCCTTCAACTTATACAAAAGTTAATAGATTATATATCTAGATTTTATAGATATCATCAAACATTATCTCTCACTAATACGGTCTTCTTATTTAATTATTAATGTAATGAGCAGCGCTTTAACCCTTTTGCAAATTCTCGTTGTTAGCATCTAATTACTTAACTATAGATGAAACTATGTGTGGTAAATCGGTTTTCATCCTATTAATTAATATTCGCAGTGCCGCAATAGAGCGGCTTTATCGCAAATCACGATTAAATTTCCGAGTATTCCATCATGCTCCCGCTATTGAATCGTTCAGCCTCCCCATCGAAAGAGACTTCCGGATCATATTTAGGACACAATCGCGAGAAAACGTGCCGTGTCGCATTTAGCGGGTACTTCTCACGCGTGCGCGTTCACACGCGTGAAATCGGGGCGCATTAGCGACACCGCGCCGCTCTGGGGCGTTTCAGATTCGGTTTAATCGTTTCCCATGCACTTCGCCGTGCCCATTGTCGACCGTGGCTCTATAATAATTTAATGCCAGATATAATAAGTTACTTGCTGTCTGGCTGGCTGCCAGACTTGCCCTATTCATTTCCTCTGTGAAAGCCGAAAAGCGACCGAACAGATGGAGCGTTAACTTATGGACTGTCTCTTGATGGTGTCGCCATCGTCGCGGCGGACGCGCCCGAGTGAATTTAAACGTCATCTGATCTTAATTGGTCAGTCCCTAATTGAGAGGCTCGTTAAAAGCCATTAATGCGCTACAACCCGGCAAGATTCTTTTCTCCTTTTTCTCTGGCACGAACGATATGCGAATACGAAATCTTCAGGACTTAATGTGGAACCTCTTAAAGAAATCCAGTTAAGCTTCAAAGTCGTAGGAATAAATTCATTGGCATTAGATACATGTCTTTCCTCACTCGTTTCACTTATTGACTTCATTTTTCTTTCCCGAATCATATATTTCTGCTTTACCATTTCTTTGAAAATTCTATTTTTGTGGGATCATTTATTTAAATTTCAAATATAACAAAAGATAAGTTACAAATCTGTTACACATCATCACATTGAAATTAGTTTTCATCAAATTAGAGCGATCAGATTAAAGAAATACTATTTCCGTTTGCCCACAAAAACAAATGAATAAAAACATTGCATCAAAAGGTTGATTGATTTTGAAAATATTGATAAGCTAAAAAATACATGATTTTGCAGAAGAGGCTCTCAAAGCTGGAAATTAATAGGCGGCTTGTATTAATTATCTATATAATCTTGAGCTATATGAAAATATTTAAATGTTTCAAAATTCATTTTATGTGACAGAACACTTATTTTATTTTTCTGTTAAAATAAAAATTAAAAATTTATATATTTCTAATACATAATAATAATCACAATTATAATTCTTCAAATGTTTTTTGAGATTTAAAAAGAAGAAAATAAACTCTCTAAATTTTTTAAAGTGAAATCTCACTAAGAGAATGAAAATTCAGCCATTTTTTAGAGTAAAAATATTTCTCTTCTTGGAAAAAAATGATAATTTTCAAGAAGTGATTTCACTCTTCTTCAAAAATAACTCTATTTTCACTCTCTTGAAATAAGATTTCACTCCAAGAAATTTATAGAAAAAAAGAATGTGAGAGAAATGGAGATAAAGAGAGAGAGATAGATCAGCGTAAAATCCTCAAGATTCTCAGATTTTCCATCATTATAAAAATTATTCGTGCCTCAATATTTGTTTAGAAAGAATCTATTTCAATATTAGAACAGACATGAAGAAATAAAAAGAAACTGAAACAAATAAGTAATTTTCAATTTTCCGTCAAAAATCTGCCGCACATATACATATACAGGAACTGAAGACTTTTATAGTTATGTCAAGACAAAACTCCATCAGTTTGTAGCGAAAGCGAGCAATCGCGCTAGACATTTAATTTCAATTAACGTCGCTGTCGAAATTATGCTGGGCGCAATTCAGCATTAGAGTATAGCGCGACTCAAGCAAGTGTCTACCGGAATTAATCGCCGGTTAAAATGCGCTCGGCCGATGCAACGCGACAAATTAATTCCCAGGGTGCTCTGTAAATACGGCGTATTATTGTACCGCCACCTGCGATCTATCCACTATTAGCGTTAGCTTGGGGATAGATTTAATCAAAGGTGATAACCACGTTGGCATCACGGCGATATTGATTCTCAGCTGTAGTCGATGAAATTTCGAAAATGTATATCGAAACAGTATAACGTATTCGCCGCGTAATTGAGTACAAACGAATCATCTATATCGCATGGATTATATCGTGAAAAGTTTTATGCGAATTATCGTAACCAAATTGATGGTAGCAAAACGCAGAGAAACTACAAAACAGTTGAATCTTTTTTTTTCGATATATCAATCCATTTATACCAGCCAATATACCGTCCTATTCTAATTTTAATGTTAAAGCAATTCAATGCAGTTTTTATTTAAATATTATTTTTACAAATTAACAATAAGAATAAAAGTAATAAACTACATGCAAAAATACTTAAATTTTAATGCCTGAAAAAACTTTTTTATCTATTTCATAAGCCAATAAGTGGATCAAAGAATAAAATTGCAAATGCATACAATTGCATACATGCAAAAAATTAAAAGAAAAAAAAATATATATATTAAATCTACTTAATAATACATCCTAGAATACATTTGTATATTTCTATTTAAGAATATAAATTATCATGACATTACATTACAATATCAAAATAAATATTAAATCTTGCAAGTATCTAGCTATGCCACGAAAACTTTTTCGAAAACTGGTTTAGTCGATATTGGAAGTTTTATTAATAGGAACGGAAAATGGAATTAAGCTCTCGCAAACAAGCATTTAGATTGGTTTGCCCCGAAGCGATAATATAAAATATGGTGGTGAAGTTTGTATGATGGTTGAGATTCTTGTAGAGTTCGAAAACTATATCCATCAAGATTAAATAGAATTTTTACGAAATATTAATAATGCCGTTATAAATCGTCAAATGAAATATAAGAAAACGAAATGTTCTCATAAATAATATGGCAACATTATTAGTATAATATAGTATAATATTAAAAATAGTATAATATTAAAAATTAAAAGTTGTAAAATATTTTAAAATATATATAATATCTAGAAATAAATATAATTTTATACAATAAATAGTTTATTTCGTAATAGTTTCTCATTATAATTTCGTAAATGTTGTTGATTGTTGTTTTGTAGAATATATAATTATATTTTTAAATTTGTTATATATATAAAAGATTTTATGAAAAGCATATTTTTAAAACTTATAGAATAATATGATACTTACCTACAAACTACATTATTCAAAGTAGAAACAATAGTTTCCCGTAGATTTTGCTTTACTTATGGTTTTCTAATTCCATGATTGTTAATCAACAGGTACAATATCGAATGAAGAAAATATACCGACATCCGATAACATATGTCGATTAAAGAAACTTTTATCATTTAAACTTGATTTATTATTTTTAACTTGAAGAAATAATTTTCTTTTCTATGTTTATAATGTAAAATAATAACTTATATTTGTATGTAGATTGCTTTATTCAAGACATACAGTGAAGAAAAGCAATATTTTATCGATTAAATAAATTAATGTTATATCATTGCGTTAATAAATAAAATATTATAAATTATCTTTATATTTCTGCAACATTTTAAAACAATAAAAGCTTTTAATTGGAAGTGACAGTTAAACGCATCTTGATTTTTCTCTTTCATTTTCTCTTTTTTTTTCTCTCTCTTTCTCTCTCTCTCAACCTTAAAATATAAAAAAATTAATTTTTAAATGCAGTTTCAAGAAATTTTGAGGTATAGTTTAAATCTCTAAATTTTTAATGTCTAGCGCCATCCGTATGTATTGATTGAAAGCAACGAGCAAGGGAATACCGACAAGAGTGGAATTTCTATTAAGATGAAACTAAATTGGAAAATCTATTAGTGGCTGATGTTAACAATCATAATAAGTTAACTAAAGTTGATAAATATAACAATACAAGAAATTATTAAGTGATGATAAATATCCAAAATTCTGTCAACATAATTTTTTTACAATCAATTTGATTTTATTTTTATGTTTGTTTGAATAAAATTAATTACTATTATTGTTTTTCCAACAGTTCATTTTACTGTTTAATAACAATAGTAATTAATTTTATTCAAACAAACATAAAAACAAAATCAAACTGACGTAAAAAAATTATGTTGAGAAACATAACTGTTAAAATAATATATATAAAATGTTTATTAAAATATTTAAATATATCTAAAGCAAAGGCAAAAAATATTCAAAACAGAAACACATTCTTAAACACTAATAAATTAAACACTAATAAATAATAGATAAATATTAAATCTTTTGCAAATTTATTTAATAACATATATAAATTAAATATTTGTCTAATATCTTTAATTAAATTATTAATAGTTTTTTAATATGATTATTACTGCATTAAATTGTCTACATTTTTTTTTAAATATTTACTAGCATTGATATTACTAAATTGCTTGCAATTTTATTTGTTTTTTATTATTATTCCAATTTGAATTATGATTGTTACGACTGAAAATAATTATTTCAGTACATAATTAAACACAGAACACTGGATATATATATATATATATATATATATATATATATATATATTTACATCGAAAATATTTAAACACTAAGATGAATCCTATTCAGACCGATAAGGTTTTCGTTACTCAGTTGTATATTCACATTTGCGGTTTTAAGATTTTATTTACCTTTAATTAAGTTCTACATTCGAGTAAGTGACCTACAATATTTAACAATATACTTTTCACAAATCTTCTTGTTGCTTATATCCATTTCTTGATTGCACAAACAACGAATGCAATTAATTCCTATACTTAATCGTCGCCAAACATATTATCATATGAATAGCGAGTGTCATTCATATTATACCACAGCATTTGAGAGCACAAACCGGCGCGAGCCAACGATTACGCCAGCATTGTTCCGAAAATCCTCGTTATTCTGCTTCGCAACAGAGCCACAGGATATCCAACATTAAGATGTTGATCCCACAATTTCTTCGAACCACGAGAAAAGCCGTCTTAGAACGAGCCGACACTTTACGGTTATATCGGATTTTACGGCGGCGTGAGTTTCTCAGATTTGATTCGGGCAAGAATGGCTAAGGATATACTTCTCACTACTCCCCCGAGAAGACTGGGCAGAGGACACGGATTCGTTGATAAATGTTCGCGAAGTTCGCGACCTCGGAATCCCATATTGCCGCTCGCGAGTGTCACGATGAGAGTTAAACCACACGTACGTAATTTGAATAAGGGTGCGATGAGGTGATATACATGCAGATTTCCCATTCACGTGGTTGCCGTAAGTGACTTGGTCTTCATCATCGTCGTCTATGCAAAACTTATAACCGGCGAAAAGTTTAATTCGATGGAACTTCAATCTGTGTGCGCGATGATATCGGACGCTGTCTCTAAATTGCGCTCGGCTTATCTTTGCACGACGCGTGAAGAATTGAACCGCAGATTCTATTCGTGCACGCCACACTGACAAACATTTTCAGGATTCGTCTAGCTGCGCGAGGTTTTGAATGAAGCGATTTTTATCACGCCGGCCTTTTGTTCGAAAAAACGGCTCGTAGTTTCCATGAGAAGATTTATTTCCGTTGAGAGAGAAAAAAAGAAGAAGGTTACACACAGCATGCGGTAGAATTACTTTCTCCGTAGAGAATATCTCCTGTTATATCCTTTTTATTCCATTCAAAGAAGAGGGGAAAATATTGCTTGTTATTTCATTTTTAAGACGATAATGGTATGATATATTGTTTAATGCGTGCGATAAATATTTTACACTTTCTCAAAGCAACAAAAATAAGAGTGTTCATAACAAAAAAAGAATAAAGTAAAACTGTCGTATCAAGTGAACGAGATGCATACTATTTATTTATCGCGAACTCTAAGAGCTATTACAAAATGACATAAGCTGCATAAGTACAGCATAAGATGGCTGGACCAATGATCATCCGACAAAAAGATGCCATATTGATTTACATAAGATGTTCATTGATCCAGCAGTCTTATGCTATGCTTATGTAGTTTGTATCATTTTATATGTGGCATCCCTAATACGTTTCCATCAATGCTGCAGTGTAGATTAATCCTTAGTGACAATGAATTTTCTTTATTATACACCATAATTCATCATTTATGTCTCCATTTAATTCCCATCACTTGTACAACTATAAAAAATTATTAGTAATTTTTACATAACTTTGAGAGAAAATATGTATAGAATTATATAATTATATAAAAAGAGGGAAAATCGGGCAAAGCCATTAATCGTTTCTAATCATTATTTAGCTAAGCATTCTTAGGTCCAGTTTAACAACTCAGTTACCTCTTAACCGAGGTTGTTTCTCATCTCCAATTCTAGAAAAGGGAAGAGATAATGAATAAGTTGAGCCTTGATTAAAAATTAACCGTGAGTTGTAAAACTGGATCTTAGTAATTAAAAAAAAAAACGTATAGAACAATCATATTCTTACTCAACTTATTCTTCAGCTTTCTCTAGTTCTAAAAATGAAGAGTAAATTAAATTAAGAGTAAAGTTGAACTTTAGAACATTGGATTATTTGTGTGCTGCATTTCTTTTCTTCAAACTACTAAAAGCACTTCACTAAATAATGATCTCTATTCTTTCCTTTATTTTAATACACAACTGTAAATATGCTTTCTAAAGATGTTAAAGTTTATGTAAGAATCACTTAATATTTTTTTGTACACTTATAAAAATGATGAAGAATTAAGTTGAACCGGAATTAAAGTTAATCTACACTGGAAATAGATGAATTAATGTTTATTATTATATTATTTCACTTTTACGGCGAAAAGGCAACACTTATGACATTTATGGTTTGGTATGAGGCTTGGATCATTGTCCAAAATACATTCATCTTGCCACAAAGCGCTTACGAAAGCCTCTTGCGGCGTTAAGATAGGACAGATTTTCTCGTTTTTGCACCGGCAACTTTTCGGGCCGCTCACCCACGCGAAGTTTCGGCCGGAATTAGCGACACGGTTGGCCTGGAACGGCAAGGCCGTAACTCACCAGCTTCTACCATCGCCGTATGATTGTATTGTAAGTTCGAAACGAATCGTGGCGCGCGTCGAGAACGAGGAATATTACGTGTCTGATTTAAAACAGGCACAACTACTGCAAATTCATTACGCCCCGCTTGTTCCGCGCGTCGAATGCGATTCCAGTTGTCACTCCCATATTTTCACTGATATTTAACTGTGAGACTGTCGAACTTTCTTCGGATATATCTGTTATCGAAATGGAACACTCGCGAGTAGCATAAAAAGAAAAAAAAATTACTTTCATTTCGGAACACATCACAGATTATTACTGGTCCGAAAATAATAAAATTCTAACATCAGAGAAATTTAAGTGAAATGAGACAATTTGTTACGATATTGAACAGATACACGTTCTGTGCTATTGAGAATGTATTCAGTCATTTATTAGAATTGCTATTTCTGAAGCGCTATAATGAACTCAATAACTTTAACTACAACGATTTTAATGAACGGTTCTCAGTTTCCAATTTAACAGCTTTATCATCGTGCTCCTTTGATACATTATTGGCATCATATATTTCTATCGTAACTACATCTTTTTAAGTCATAATTAAAATTTATTACGTTAATGACTTATCTAAATATTGAATAAAAATAAAACAGTGTCAAAACATAAAATTAGAAAAAAATCAGATGTAAATCATAAGTTAAAAATGCAAACCAATGTAATAAGCTGACACTGATTTAATGTATAAAACTTGTATTATTAACAATAACTGATAATTACAAATATTCCGATCACAATTTAAGTTATCTTCAATGTAACAACAAAATATTAATAAATTTAAATGAGCACTACTATTAAATTTCAATATAATAGAAAAGAGGCGCTTTGTAGAACCGGAGATACATCGTGAATATAAAGTCTGAATAAAATTAGATGTGTTTTATACATTAAAGACTTTAATCATTCTTTGTCGACTTAAGATACTCAAGTAAAAAGTAATAATAAAAGTTAGCTGCGCATAAATTATATTTTAATTGCCATTCGCTGACTTTGACTTTTATTAAAAACTTTCTATACACGCGCGCATATATATTCCTTTACATTTTGTTTAATATTTTAACTTAAATTAATCCGAGAAAATAAATATAGTTAAATTAATGTTTCGTGAATTTTGAGAAAATAATAGAAAATAATTCCATAAATCATTAATATAAGTCTAGATTATTTATCGATTATCAATTTTTAAAATAGAAATTATTATTCGAAGAAATCAATAATTATTTTTAATGATAGAAACACTTTAAATAATAAAATTCTCAATAAAAATAAAACGAAATATAATAGTTTGGATAGGATAGGAATTAATTTTTACAGTATATTCATTATCGAATACTGAATGTTTGACTGCGCGATGTAATTGACGAGAAAGAACTTCAAAGCGATCTTGCTCCGAGCTTATGCGTCTTTAGTTATTGTGCGTTCGGCTTTTACATACACTGTCGCAGGCAGCTTTTACGCTCTCAGCCCGTTCGGTCATGACGCAAATGACATCAAAGCGGCTGAACGTGTAAGTCAACAACGCAACGACGAGCTTTGGACCCATAATTATGCAGCAGCTGCGTGTACCTTCTGCTAAAACGTACGCTACGCCGATATTACTTCGTTTAATGTAAATGTACACTTAATCACGTCACTTTCGTAAATATAATATTTACGAATTTCTCTGAGCGAAAATGTTTCAATAAGTATTATAACTGGAAAATTATGTTTATCAGCTTGATTACATCCTCAAATCAAGCAGTAAACAATTAATTAGAAGCAACCTACTGATTTTCATGCTAGTACATTAATTCTATGAAACGAAAATCAAATAACCGTATCGAAGAATGCGAATACCAGACTGATTTCACAACATAACATAGATTTCCGATTAAACATAGGGTAACTGTGGCAAATACGTCGCGATGGGATTTACATCACAGAAATCAGAAAAAATAGAAAGAGTGGGAGTAATTTTCCCACAACTACTCTCTGTTACATGCCTTTACGTTATATTAATATTGTGTTATGATTTCAGCTTCTTATTGTTAATATTAATGAAATTATTGTGAGTTGATTTGTCACTGTAATAAATAAGGCCATCATAAATTATAATCTACATAAAATGAGATTAGAACGTGTAAAAGACTTAGTAATTATTTTGTAATACGTGTAGTGAAATAATAAAAGCATGTTGTGTAGCAAAATACAAGTGTTTTGTTTTTGTATTCTTTGTTTATTTTGTTATCTTGCATATCCCACCTGTTTTATGCTCAAAGCATACAAAGTGCGCAGATTGAATTCAGTGCATTAAATGCAATAAACGCATTATATGAAATATGTATCTCATATCATAACACTTGTAATATATGTAGGAAGATAGTAATTATTATTTATTATTTCGTGTACATATTTATTACTTTCTTATTCTTTAATAAAATTTTATAAACACATTTTATAAGTTATTGCGTCATTATACGTCTTATTTATATGCATTATTTGTAAATTTTTCATGAGCCGTATCACTCCTCTCCTTATGAGTAGCCATATATTTCACCCCTATAGGATATACCACAAAAAAAATGCAAGGGTTTCAAAAAATTTATTTTTTAATATGAAAATATTTCGGATTTCTAATATTTTTTTCATAGTAATAGACAGTACAAAGCTTTTACTGATGAGTTCGTTTACTAAACATAATAAATAATACTTAATAAATTAAGTTTTTGATAGATGCGGCGTATATACTGGAGTCACTCTATATTCAAATTTGTGCCCCATTGATTTTTTATCTTCAATCCATTATTACAAAAATCGTATCTACATTTGAGGGTGAACAGTCACCGTAGAATTTATTGAACTGCTTTACATTATTGCCGAAAGCATAAACGACGCCTCTACCTCCTCCTTCCCCCTTTTTTTTTCGAGTCGTGATCGTACATCAGTTTTTAAGAGTGATCGATCAAACTTTTCAATACACTTACACGAGAGGGCGGAGAAGTCCTTCCCGATTTAATATACCATTAAGCTTAAATGTGCTGCATCCGGGGGCACTTCGTTCTACTACCTCCCCGCCCCAACTACTTCGTGCTTCCGCATTGAAAACTTAAATTGTGCGCATTCACTTCGTCCTGGATTTTTGCTTTCCAAGTCCCGGCGAATTAATCTTATTTCAATATTGATAAAGTCGGTCGTAAGTCATAGCTCCGATCGCGGTTCCAATGTGCTCCGATAAATCACTTCACGACTGTCGACTGGTTGAAAGTTGCTCCATAAACTCACAGCTCTTTGACACCTTATTCTTGCGAATGCTTGCTTCTCATTAGAGATGACATTCATGGAAAAGGACCGCACAATCAGATGACTCTATACGAAACGGACGTCCGAAGAAAAATAATCGTTCCATTAAACGGAAATCGTTTTTCCTTATCAGAACTAATATTCAAATATAATTTGTTCGAAGTCTAGTTCTACTTTTAATTCTACTTTTAATAAAAAGAAAATATGCACTACATATATAAATATAATTAAAAAGCCTATACCTTAAAAAGCCTAAACCTTATCAACCTTTATTATCAGCAGCAGGGAGATAGGTTAAGGAAGACATACTAAAGATAACGGCCCGTTTATACCGTGAAAACGGTCCGTTAAGAAAATCGATATCACTCACAGCATTGAAACCATGGAATGCAGTGGGAACCCGCGGGCTGGTTCTTAAACAGCGATTTCTTAGCTAGTGAAATGGTGGTGTTTAACATGAGAAGGCGTTTCACAAAGGGCAGCTCGTTATGACACTAAATCAACTGCCGTAAAAACTTGAAAAATTCTGATAAGAGCGAAATGAGATAGGACAGTAGAAAGAATCC
>Ga0157363_1003672_pt1 | contig 13925 bp, 10 predicted proteins | sample AttsexASBM1_FD_111477 | JGI IMG/M metagenome (GOLD analysis project Ga0157363, IMG submission 111477) | Fungus gardens microbial communities from leaf cutter ant in Ribeirão Preto, State of São Paulo, Brazil - Atta sexdens ASBM1 | ecosystem: Host-associated > Fungi > Mycelium > Unclassified ...
GGGGATCCGTATATGTTGTTCAGGTCGATCAAAAGGCGCAGAAATAGCTAGAACTGAATGCGGAAAGTATGGAAAAACATCTCGTAATGTATTTAACCAGAAAATCGATTATGCTTCTGCGGAAGTATCTACTCGTTACGGAATCTCAGGTGTCAAAGTGTGGATTTCATATAGTAAAAAAAAAGGGGGGCGTGCTATATCCGAAACGTACGAAATATAGTAAATATAGTAAAGGCAGATGTAGTAGGGCTTGCAAACCAGACGGTACACAACTTGGTTTTGGAAGATATGGCACTAAAAGTTGTAGAGCTGGTCGTCTTTCATATCGAGCCATTGAAGCAGCGCGTCGGGCTATAATCGGGCACTTCCATCGTGCTATGAGCGGACAATTCCGAAAAAATGGTAAGATATGGGTAAGAGTTCTCGCGGATATCCCTATTACCGGGAAACCAACAGAAGTAAGAATGGGAAGAGGAAAAGGAAATCCAACGGGTTGGATTGCTCGTGTGTCCACGGGACAAATCCCATTTGAAATGGATGGTGTGAGTTTGTCAAATGCTCGACAAGCCGCTACATTAGCGGCGCATAAACCATGTTCGTCAACCAAGTTTGTTCAGTGGTCGTAACGTAATTGGTTAGTGGGGAAAAACCGGGCCGGGATTCAAAAGAATTAGGCGAAGTGTTTGTTCCTGAACGACGGAAGTCGAAAGACACTAAAGGAGAGGGATATACTCTTTTTTTTGTTTGTAATCGCCGAAATTGTACGACGAACCTTTTTGTTCCAGGCGTACTACCCTGATACGAGACGGTTTTTTAGTGCTTTCTGGTACTCTTTCCTTGGATTGTATAGGATATTAAATGATCACAAGGTGGTGCTTGGGCAGGTCTTCTCTGATTACGTTCGGACGTGACAGGGAAGCCAGGAGGTCCAGGGACATAGCCGACCGATGCATTCCCCATCCAGCACTTAACCGACGAAAGAGAGGGGAACGCAGCCCCCGCCGCCATATGAGTCAGAGACTATTATAGTTTGACTCTTGTGGGAAATTAAAGATGTCTTTTTTTGTTTTGGCGATAATCACTTCTGGGAGGGTGAATCCCAGGTTCCACCACAAGAAAGAAGGACAAACGGAAGTGGACTGGGGGGTCGCCATATGTTTTAGGTGGGGTTTTTTGAAAGAGTGCCCTTTTCCCCTTATTAGAAGAAAGGGGGGCTCCAATCGGGTCAAAACAGAGGACTAACCTCACTAGAATTGCAGTCCGCCCCCCCTTAGTGAGTTTCGCCTTAAAACCAAAGGGAATCGCGGAATAGAGACAAGTTCCGCTGTGAATAAAGTCTACGTTCCGTAGACTGAACTTCACGGTTATGGATACGAGTTACAAAGGCTCCACCAAGTTCTGTCTATAGCCCGTTCATAAATTAACTCGACCACTCAGACTTAACGAGAACTTTTTAGACGAGTTCCGTGTAGCCGGTGAGTACGAGTACAGCCTATGAAACAGGCTTTGAGTTCCATTACATTGCAAGAAATCATTCCCGCCATTCTCCCTTCCAGTGAACCCCACGTGTCTGCCTCCGGCTTCGAAGCTGTGGGGAAGAAAAGCGAAGTACACTTGTTGCTTCGACTTCATTCATACACTTGTCAGCTCAGTTAGCGAAGGCAAGGTGTGAAACGTTGTCTCCACTGCTCGTGAAACGGAGGAGACTCGGTCAGTATAAGGAATCTTTCTCGAGCTCAGGTACGGGCGACTCAGTCACATGTGCTCGACTGAATATGCAGCCACGGAACTGCTAAATCCCTCGTGAGACTCCAGTTTCGGTCAATCGTGCTTGTCAGCCTTCATCACCACTGCTTTGGCGACCCGGCTGAACGAATGCAGTGACGCGACTTGTGTAGCGAGGAGTTTTCCGCAGTGGAACCTGTCAAGTTCAGTCTATGAATAAAAAGTTTTTGGTAAAAGCCTAGACAAAAGGTGCCTAATAGCATAAGGGAGACTAATCGGGTAGCGAATCCCATCCCTCGACGTGGGATTATGTTCAAGCGCACAACATCGCCCAGAAGCTTATAGCCGGGCGAAGCGGTCCAATTGAAGCAGATTCACTGGCATCGGTTCCTTCCATCAAAGCTGAAAAGAGCATCTTCTTGGAATCCCATTCAGTCAAACAGCTCTCTGTGAGCTGCCTGTGATACGGGAAAGAAAGCTTCATCGAGTAGTCTGTTTGGGACATTGTTCGCTAGATCAGATATGGCTCGTTCTCTTCTTTGTGGAAAAAAAAAAGCTGTAGGGAAGAGAGATGAATTTAACTGGAAGCAATGCCATCCTGTCTGTGAGTTAGCCATTGAACTCGAAATAGGCAGCTATCTAGCTATTTTCAGCTATAGAACTTTAATGGCTGTCTAGCTTATAAGCTGTATAGCTAATTATATAGTATAGCTAGCTATAGAGAAGCTAGAGATAAGAAAATAAGGGTACCAGATCTTGCTTCAAAGCAGCTTTCTTAGCAGAACTTCCAGATACAGTGAAATCTAGTTTAGTTGATCTGTTACAACAGATCCATTGTCTTGGTCTTAGTATGAAGACAAACAGTTTACAGATCAATCTAGATAAGCTATCGAGAATAGATACTAAAAAGATCTAATCTCTCACTCTCTCTTTCGAGCATTCCTTTTCTACGAGACATTTCAATCGTTCAACTTGCATATATGCCATTTTCTTAGACTATTCTCCCTGTCCATTCAGGAAGTTCGGGTTCAGTTACTTTCCGTTCATTCAATCTCTGTCTGTCTTGCGAAATCAAGAGGAAAGTTCTTCTAAAGTTGCTTTAGCAGCTCCTTCTCTAAGACCGTCTTCAATAGCAGCGCTTATTCCAACAACACCAGCAAGAGCGGATACTCACCTAAGAGCAGATATGCCGACATCTTTCCACGTTCAAGCAGCTAATCAGTAAAAAACTTCCCCTTCCTTTGTTTGGGCACTTCTTCTTATACCCTTCGTGCCCCATAGCTGTCGTAGTTAGATATGAAAGTTATCCCTCTTAATGACTTTCCTTGGGCGGTTGTGCAAGACAAGAAATCGAATGCAAGCTGTAGCTAGTGGGATAGATTAACTATGAATCTTTCTCTAGACTAGCAATTCCGCATTGCCCTTTCGTGTCGTGCTAGCCCTTGGAAGGCCCTCGTACTCTAATGACATTGCCGCTTTGCTGGATGAGAGAAAGAACCGTAAGCATTAGATAGAGTAGCGGGAAGGGAGGAGTGAATACCCGGCAAAGCAAAGTCCTTACTTTGACTTTGACTTACCCGAATCAAGCAATTCAACTTGAACTCCGCCCCGATTGTCCCAAATCAAGCTCCAGACTTTAAATTTACTTTAGATAAGGCCTTTTCATAATATAGGGCTTACTTAGTGCTTGCGCTAAGGATTGAACCTCTCGTAAACTTTTCAACCTTTCTACATACTGATCAAGGCTCCAATTTGGCCGATAGGATGAATAACAAGAGTAGGGAAATCAATCTGATTTTGTAATTCTCACATTGGGGGATTGGCACATAAGCTACTAATGAACTGTTCTTATTGGACTTGATTCACTCCTATCCCTATTTATCGTATAGAAAGAGAGAGTTGTGACCATAAGGAGACTAAGGGGAGGACCATTCCAAGACCTACCTGCTAACTGGAATAGCTTAACCGGGGACTTCAATTCCTTTATTGATTGAAGTGATGAGCTTTAAAGATATGATTTTCTCGTGTGGATTATTATTATTAAATTGATTGGGCTTGTCCCACGGGATTCAACAACTCTATCTACAGCACTAAGAAATGGCGAACCCTCACAAGAGCTATATTAAGTCTGTTAAGTCTGACTACGGGACTTAGGGGATCTGATCTCTTCTATTCCGATTGAGCGGAATCTGAGATGAGCTTTCTATAGGTGGAGTAGTACGATTTGACCTGAAATAGTCATCTATCCGCTTGTTCCTGCCACACAGCTTCCCGCACCCGACAGAAAACTAAACTGACCAAAGCTTATGCGCCACTCCTTCACCAAAGGTTGACCGTCCCAAGATGACTTTTCTTTTCTTTGACTGAATCGCTTCTGCTTTCTATACGATAAATAGAGACTTTCCCAGGACTGGACTATCCTATCTCCAGTCTGTCCCTGTCTCCTACTCCGGATGTAGAATGCCCCAAGGCCTAGAAAGAGAAGAGTCACTTTCACACTTGACTTGAATTATCTTATTGGATTCTCAATTATAGCCCCTTCCCCGTCCTCTTCTGCTGTAACCAGTGTTGGAGGGAGGTTATTTTCCCCTGGGAGTGATGCGGTGTCTTTCCCTGAAGTAATCTGCCATTTCTAATCCCTTACCAGCTGAGCATGAATACGGTCCGGGCGAGGCCGAAACTTGTCGGGGAAGAACTCGACTTCAAGGAGAGGAAAGAAGTATGATCTAGAAGAGGGTTCCACAGGCGAGAAGGAGTAATTGATGGGGCCATTGCTTAATGAGGAGTAACAGGCCCTCTAACAAAAAGAAAATATAGGAAAATTGTGTACTTAATAAGTGTTATAACTAACCGGAAATGAGGGTTTGTCATATGCAAAGTACAGATGATGGCGGAAAACCCCCAATCCAGGATTGTACAGGTGGGGGGGAGCTCGAGGCTACCAGCGCGCCAAGTAGGCATAAGGGGTGTGGAGGGTGGCTAGATGATAAATAGAAAGGGCATGTTCTATGGAAGCTTAGTGGAAAAAGCTATTATGCGAGAAGGATCTCTTGCCACTGTTATATGGCTCCAAGCGAAGAGGCCGAAGGAAAGCGCATTCCTGCCACTAGGGAGCAGGATCAAGGGGACTGTAAAAAAAGAAGTGCCAGTGGAAAAGGTAAGGGGAGAGCTTCTAGTGGAAACCGTAGTGAATGTGCTTATGCCAAAGGTAGTGCCAGCACTGATAATTGGATACATCGTGTGGGAGCAGACAAATAGTGCCATGATCTACCAAAGTATAAGCGAGTATACTATGAGCTCACTTAGCACCGTGAAACCGATAAAGAAAGATTTGGAAGAAATAGCAAGGGCGGCAACCGAAGGGGGGAGTGCTGCCGGGACGAGTGAGCCAGCGAAAATGCTCCTGCAAACGGTCGTATTACTTGAATCGGTTTAGGGCAAAGGAAGAGATAAAGCAAAGAGCGGTAGCTGTAGTACCGGATGAGTGGACTCCGGCTAAGATAACGATGTGGGTAGCAGGCGTTCTAGTGGCAGTAGCGATAGCAACAGTGAAGAGGGCCGCCAATAGTTCGAATTCCTTCGCTAAAGGAACTATGACTCCCGCTCCGTAAACTACGCTCGCTGCCCCCCGGGTCTCGTCTCAAGCTGTGATATAGACGGACTTTCCTGCCTCCCGCCACAAATCCAGAAAAGGGTAGCTAGTGTCCCTAATCGAATGACTTGAAACACTTCTCCGTAAGAAGCACTATTGGATTGGCTGCTTACACACCTACTCTTAGTCTAGTCTTGACCTGGGCTTTTTAGGGATTCCCTGAAACCAGAGCAAGAACCGCTTTCTAGTTAGATTCTTATTATAGCTCCTCGGCTTCAGTTGAAGCTCCTGGCCTATTGGTTGATGATAGGGTTCCTGTTGGTTGAGTTCCTGCCCTTGGCCTTGGTTCCAGTCTCGTATCGCATGTCAGCAAGTATTTTAGAAAGAATGACTTGGTTTCATGTAGCTCCGAACGCCTTTATAGCCTGCCTTGTGTTGCTAGGAAATGGCTAAGCCTTTTTCGAGGCTTTCACCCGCACTAGCACTAGTATATGCTGATATCCTACTCGAAAGCCCGAACACAAAGAAGCTTACCTTATTATTAGATAAAGAGGAAAGAGGCTAAAACCAAAGCTAAGGAGCTGACAACTGCGAGACTAGGAGAATAGGAAAGACTTGGTATATAATCCGTGCCTTCGTTCCGGCCATAGTCCATTAGCAAGCGAGTAGGGGAACCGTTCCTTCCGTTCAGTAAGGGAATACAAGCATTACGGGGAGTTTTCTAATAGGAATATGAATATGACTCTTCCCAACTCAAGTCAAGCAAAGCGTAGTGAGGAAGGAGGGGAAGAACTACTAGAGAAAGGCTAAGAGAAGTACTTCTCGGGACTTATCTTTGGAGCTTGTTTTTGTCCCCAAGGTAAAATGGGTTCAAAAAGAGCTGCTGCTTCTGCTTCACCTTGCTTGCTTGGGGTTGGCTCCTCGATCCGGACTGGAATATATGGCTCTTCGATTAGGACTTTCAGTAGCTTTTGGGGACAAAAGAGCAGGGGTAAAGACTGCCCAATGGGCTCATTGCTCTTTCGCTCATTGCTAGTGAATGGAGGAAGGAATGCTAGTTTGAGTTTGGTTGGTGGAGATGGATTGGATCCCGGGGAACTAATGTGCCATTAATCCCATCCCTGGAACTCAATCTGAGTGGTTCCCCTCAATAAGGACGAAAAGTAGCATCAGCGGATGAAAGAGTGGACGAGCTCCCTTTCAATTACATCGAACCTTGTTGGCCGATAACTCGATGGTATCCGCTCATGGATGGTAGTTGACTGATTGGAGTAAGTTTCAGCCTTTCTAGTTGTTGGAGTTTGTGGAACAAGTTGTAGAGATCCCATCGTTTCTAGTACTTGTGGAGAATCCACACCAGTAAGAAATAGCTTTAGTTGTTGTTGGAAGTGACCTAGACATATTTATATAAATAAAAAGAGGTCCTTGCCCTTTTCTTCCGCTAGGTAAGTTGGGAAGTCCTTAATAAGGCTGGGGAAGTCGAGTCCCTTATCTTCGACAAGCCTCGATCTGCGCTTTCGCTTTAAAGAAAGAATCGCTGAAGACAGATTCTTTTTATCGGTTGAGTAAGGGCGAATTGCTCCTCTTCTTTAGCTTCTTCTGTAATACCGAAAGTTAATAGCTCTAGCGGCTGCTTTTGAAGATACTAATTCTATTGGGTTCATCTACGACCAACCTCAAGCGGAAGTAGTTCGGAGCGTCTCTTTCTGTGCTGTTATGATTCCATGATCTTCTCTGAGGTAGACCTGCTTATCTACTCCAACAGTTCGCCTTCAGCTCACCTTGGATACTCCTCCAACCCTTGGTCAAACGCTTGAAGATAGTCCTATCAACACGAGCTATTGTCCTTTGATGCTGGATGCGCTGGTGTAGATTTATTTTCTGTAATTGTAATAGAATAGTAATATAATAATATAAGTAGTGCTAAAGTCGATGCGCTAAATGAGAGTTCGAGGTGGGATGAGTAAATTAGCTCGAATTGATTGGTGCATCTGCTTCTATTTTCGTAGTGAATCATAGCGACTCGTCCCGTGTCAATAAGGTCTGAGGAAGGCTATGAGCCAGGATTTAAGCGCTTTGACCACTGCTCATGGTCCGAGGGAAGTGGAATGGCTTGGTACGCGCCTGCTTTTGAGAGCCTTTCTGCTGGTTCCCTGAGGAGGCCCCCTTTTTCTTCGTTAGCATTTTCAAAAGGCTCAAACCGAATGGTCAAAGGCTGGGAGTATTGATGGGAATACCGGGGGTTCGTCATTAGTAGTGGGGAAGCCGGCCAATTAACCATGTAGACAGATTAGTAGGTACGGCACGTACCATAGTCTGGGGTACGGATTGACTTACTATTCGATTCGAAGTGGATGACTACCTAGATTAGAATGAGGATTCAATATTTCGTGATAGTTATCATGGGTTGAAAAGGGACGGGCCAATAGCAACGCAGAAGTTTCATACAAAGGTGCCTTGAACAGGCGGGGAAAAGACGTTTAAAGCGGAGGGAAAACCAATCTCAGAAGGGAAATCCGGATGAAAGGGCAAATTCCTGTGATTCTTGGTTAGCTGACTAAGAGCGGATGGGGCGGGCAAGGAGAGCGGCATTGCTATAGGTTCGATTCATCAATGTCGGTATCTCAGTCACAGATTGATGTTGTCCTCAAAATACCCCTGAGTTTTGACTCAACTATATCCGTAGTATCAGGATTTCGACCACCCGGTCGTTCTTATGGATCTCGATATGTTTGGCTAACTACGATGGAATAGAGCCATTCTAAGTAGAACCCCATCTTACGATATGTCAGATAGAGCGGGATCAGTCACGTAATAGCCCCCAGCCCTTTCCTTACGATGATTCATGCCTTGCTCGTGCCGTAAGAATGTCGTATGCAAATGAATTCACTTTTGGTATAGAATAAATGGGTGAAAGCCGTCGAAGTTCAAACGTTGCTTAGTCAACAAATCCAGGCCCAAGAACAATATTGAAAACTGTGGCTTTAAGTGAGTAGGGGTGCGCAGCGAGAAGAAATAAGGGTCGAAGTTTAGACCGCTCACAGTAGTTCTACCTAATAGAAAAGATCATCAGAGAGGAGACAACCCATTTATGATTCCAGCCGAGAAGACTAGTAAAAGGAAGAATCAAGAATGTCATATATTTCAGGAGCTAGATCAGTTGCCGATGAACAATGCCTCAAAAAAAATGGATGGAATAGGACCTAAAAAAGCCATTATGGTTCGTTATCGATTAGGTATCAGTAGGAAGATCAAGAAAAAAGAGTTAACTAAGTATCAGATCGACCAAATTGAACAAATGATAGGTCAAGATCATGTTGTTCATTGGGAATTGAAGAGGGGAGAACGAGCAGACATCGAACGATTCATTTCTATTTCTTGTTATCGTGGAATTCGTCATCAAGATGGATCGCCCTTACGCGGTCAACGAACTCATACTAATGCTAGGACTTGTGCGAATTCGGAAATGAAAGAAGTCTACCGAAAGCCCTTGGTACTTGTCTGATCAATCACACTAATAGCTTCAATAGTTCACTGAAATTTATTTTCGTTTTTTTGGTATTTCACCGGTTACTAATCCAGTATACGTATAGTAGGCCTCCTTCGCCACTCCACTAGTGGCTCGGCTTGGTCTCGCTCCCTTCGCCCGCCTCTCTAGGCTTCGCTATCGCTCATGACTGGTATATGGATCTCTCTATGTAGTGGTCGGCCTTCTAGAAGCTTCGCCAGAAGCGACTAGTCGCTTCCCGAATGCCTCCTTCCTTGCCGCCAACGCACGATACTAGGAGAGTAAGCCCTAAAGGCCTTGCTTGCATTCTAGAAACGGTAGCTTTCTTTCGCGCCCTTCCTGCCTGCTGAAATTGATGTGAATGATCGTGACAGCTCTTCCAATCCTATTCAGTCTGATTAGATATGTCACTGAAACAATCCGTTCTGTCTCTGTTTTATTTTCGGGTTCGGTCAGGAGGGACAAAAGAGAGATGCTTTCTATCAGTCAAAAGCGGATACCGCCCCCCCTCATGCTCCCCCTTTATTACTAGGCCGCTTGCCGAGGAATAGAAAGGGAGGCCTAGTAATAAAGGGGGCAAGAGCTAGTTGGGTTGGGGTATAGAGCCGTAAGCGCGGTGGGGGGGTGACAGAGGACGTGCTCGTACGGTTCCAAGAAGGGTATGATCAACTCGTTGATTGTTGGGAACTTTCACTCCTCTATATTCGAAATATGCCTTTCTAGGAGCATTACGATCTGCAGCTCAAATGGTCTCTTATGAAGTATCTATTGGTCTTATTCTTATTGTGCGCCTTGTGAGCGCGTTTGGATCCGCGAAGGCAATCGCTCGGATGTTCCCCTAACCCAACCCGGGAACGGACCGGAGGGAACCGCAGCATGGGGAATGTCCGCGTCTCGTCGCAAGGCTCATTTTGAGTTTTGGGTTATAGGGCGGGCGGCTTTATCTGATCAAGGGCCGGGGCACAAGGGTCCTGGTACTATCCAGGTGCGAAGAACCCCGGAGGTGACTGCAATGAGCAGAAATCTCACTCACCGGCCTAAACGACGAGCAAACACTCGAACGTGAGAGCAAGGGATCACCTAACGAATGGACGAGCTCCAAGGAGGGAGGAAAGAGGAAGGCAAGAACCATGCTTTCAGAGAAGTGGCGGTCCGAATCTTATCTGAACTGCGAGAATAACTGACTAAGCCATGCCATAAGGGTCATTCTCCAAACGCAAACGGGCTTTAGGTTGTTTAAGTAGGTTGGGTGACAGATCGGCCATAGGAGTACTCCGGGATATAAACCAGGGCAACCAATGTCGAGCATACGACGATGCCGCCCGTTTTCATTTCGTGGAAGTCCCCGGCAGAGGAAAGGGCTGTAGGTGATGGCGCGTTCTGCTTCTTATCTAGAGAGGGGCGCTGAAATCGTTCCTATTGGGTCGTGCGTGACAGCTGGTATAGATGAATAAAGGCGGGCCGCTTGAACGGGACCTATTATCTTAATAGGCGGCAAAGCTGAATAGGAAAGGGGCCGAGCTGACTGATGAGTGCCTTTTTAGCCTTTCAAAAAAGGGCTCTCATGTGAAGCTAACATGGCTGGCTACATACAAGTATAGCCAAATCAAGATGAGACGTGACGGACGGTCAGAGGCCGCAGCGGGACTATCATAGGAAAGCCCGCCCCCGCTAGCTAACATAGAAAGATATTCCCGGATAGCAAAAGTCTCTATGTGAATCTCTTCCCGACCAGGCCAGGCCGAATCGGGCCACCACTTGGGATGGGAATGGCTCAGCCCATATGCATCATTTGATGAAAGCACTCCAGTCCAGTCGCTTCCTCGAAGTGGCTTGTCAACCACGCTTTCCCTCCCTCAAAACAATGCTCCTCACCAACCTTAACGGCCTTGGGTTGGGGCAAGACAGCAATGAGTAGTTCGCTCCAGGACCCCACCCCCGCGAGAGCAGGATGCCGGCCGAGATGGAGCTGGGAGCCAACCTAGACTTTCCTGGGGCTTGCCTTGCCCCAACATCTAAATAAAATGCGGGCGCCGAAAAGGAACCAGCCCAGCCTCTTCAAGAAAGCTTTGCTTGGTAGGCGCTGCCTATTCACCCTATTCACTCGGACAATGCAATGCTCTAAACACGAAAGTGTGACGCCCCCTTCTCCCATGCTGAGTCACAGGCAGCGCCTCGGAAAGCGCGGACGAGCCACATGCAGGGAAACTTGCACGTGTGGTTCTGGCCGGGGACCCCGGTATACTGTACTAATATGTGTAGGTCCCCGTAATTCGAGTGAGATTGTCATGGCGCAAAAGCAGATATGGTCCGGTATTCCCTTGTTCCCTGTATTGGTTATGTTCTTCATTTCTCGTCTAGCAGAAACTAATCGAGCTCCGTTTGATCTCCCAGAAGCGGAAGCTGAATCAGTTGCAGGCTATAATGTAGAATATGCGCGGGATGCGATCCTTAATAGTCCACTGTTGGCGGAAGCCAATGTCCCGGGGTCCCGGGGACTCATTCTGACTGAAACAAGGGGTGGGTCTTTACCAACTTGAAAATCTTCGATTTTAGGTAAGCCAAAAAACGTGAGCGCCCCTACGCGAGCCTTATGGAAAAGGCCCCTTACTATAGAACAAAGCAAGGGATTGAGCTGCGCGAAAGCCGTTGCTCCTTTTCATAATACGAAAAGAGCCCAGCCTCACTCTAATAAGCAAGCCCCTTATTCTATTAATGCGCTCAAGCATGCGAAGAAAGCAACAAGCGAGAAAAGCCCTATATATGTTATTAGTAAAGAGCTTTTCTTGCTTGTTTAGTAAAGTCACGCTTTTCATTTTTCTAGTTTTAGGTGCTTGCTGGGCTGGGCCCCCATTTAATAGGGCACTCTTCATTCGAAACTAATGAATGTCGGGCCCTATTAAATGGGGTTTCTGCCTTGTTATCAAAAAGGGAGTTGGGTAAAGCAAACTCCCTCCTTGGACGAGCACGGGGCTTAGTCAAGTAGAACCGGGTTGCGCTGCTTGATGCTCCGATCGAAAACAAATCTGTGGGGCCATGCCGGTACGACTGAATATGCGTTAAAAAGGTCAATCCCTCCCCTACGACACCAAAAAAAACCGGGCCGAACTTCTAACAGCCCGCCCGCTTCCATAGAACAATATCGCGGCAACGTAGACCTAAGTGGTCAGTCATATTGGATCTTTGGGAACCATCACAAGTACGGCCGGCCTATATTTAAACGAGAATGCCGTGTCGTCCAGCGGAGCCTAGAAGAAGGTGACTCGCGCAGACAGCTGACTTCTTTTCAATAGAAAGGAATAGCCAAACCAACCCAGCTGGCTGGTCAATCTCAGAGATCTTATCGGCCGGCAAACCGGAGACGGACGACCACGGTCCCGACCTTACCAGCACCGGAGGTGTACTAATCAATGAACCCCCGAAACCAACTTTCTTTTCTGACAAAATCAACCAAGCCTAACCGGTCACGACATGTTGTTGATATTGATTGAGTTTGAGGGACTTTCGCTGACTAAATCCATCCATAAACCTAGACCCCGGTAACCTTCGTAACCAAAGCGTCAAGACAACAGCCAAAGGTCACCTTTGGATTCTTAAGTAGGGGGCAAAGAAAAGAGGAGCACGTAGGGATGCCGACCACTACATAAGCCACAAGTGGCTGAGAGAAAGCGAGCAGCACCTTGTATAGGTTGGGCGGAGCTTGAAGAAGCGAGCCCCTATCAGAGAAAGCCATTGCGCGCTAGCCTAGCTAGCTAGCGTTTTTCAGCTGGCTGTTATGTTAGTTGTAGCGCGCCTTCCCTCCTTATCTCACTTCGGAAAGATTTCGCAGTATTTTCTTATGATGACCTGGTCGAGAGAGTACGATACATCGGTGTAAAAGATTGAGTGGGATCAGTGAGGTTGGTTATAGTAAGGCCTGGCCGGAAAGTTTCTGCTAAAATGGCTGGTACAGGATTAACCCCGTGCATGACCTGGTGAAAGAGGTCAATCACTCTGCCATCAATGTACCCCATTGCCTTAGGGAAAATTATCAGTCCATAAACTGCCAGTGCGGTGGCGATTCATCCCAAATCATCCTCCTGCTGCTGCAAAAAAAAGGCATGCAAGAAGTCCCACGATACACACTCTTCGTCTCCCTTCTCTTTTATATGTATGTGGGTCTATCTCGGCTGCCTGCATGTCTAGTATCTTGGCAACTTTCCTTCTCATGCCCGATCTTGGCTCATATCAATAGACTTTGTCTGGGTCTGTCAATGTATGAGTCTCAAGTGAGTGAAGTGCCTTACGGGTGTAGGGCACGAACGCTAACACACGGTAAATTGGAAGCCCCAACGACAAAGGAACGGGCATTTTCGGGGACTAGCCCGCTTCCCATTACTCAAGAGGGAAATTCCTAGCACATAATTAAGGGAGCCATGGAAAGGTGACTGAAACACCAGAAACGGCGACTACCCGAGCTAATGATAGAGGCAAGAACACTTTCCGGCCAAGTCCCATTAATTGATCATAACGATATCGTGGAAATGCTGCGCGGACCCATATATATAGGAACAGAAACAGAATCACCTTGATACTAAACCAGATCGAGCCCGGGATCCTCTTGAAAATTGGAAGATCTAGGATAGGCGGCCAACCTCCTGGAGAGAGCGATGTGCATGGACCAGGTGAGTAGGGATGCAGCTCCGTGGACCGCTCGTCGGGCCTGATAGGTGGTGGTATCACACCCTTCTCAAAGGAACCGTACGTGACACTCTCGCGTCATACGGCTCCGTCCCGGAATAAGGACCCCCCCTTTCCTTTGACCAACGGGTCCTCGAACCAACCTGTCCTCCCTTTTTCTTCCTCGGTAAGCGCTTTCTTTTCATTCATTCATTGATTGATTTAAGGTAGCTGTAGCTTGCTTCCAAGTCCAAGCGCTAGCGGTAGAAGCTAGTCGCCAGAATCTAACTTCCGGGTCGGGAAGGAGCCAAAAGGTGAGCGCCCCTGCAATCTTTCTAAAGCAAGAAGCGAGAAACTTGACTTTGAGCCCTTTCTTCTAACCTAATAGAATAAGGGGCTCTAACAAGCTCTAATCAGTAGCAAGAGCAAGCTACCTTAGCA
>Ga0157363_1003673_pt1 | contig 13922 bp, 13 predicted proteins | sample AttsexASBM1_FD_111477 | JGI IMG/M metagenome (GOLD analysis project Ga0157363, IMG submission 111477) | Fungus gardens microbial communities from leaf cutter ant in Ribeirão Preto, State of São Paulo, Brazil - Atta sexdens ASBM1 | ecosystem: Host-associated > Fungi > Mycelium > Unclassified ...
AAGGTCAACGCGTAGAGTTTGAAATTACTGACGGCGCTAAAGGCCCATCTGCTGCTAACGTTATCAGCCTGTAAGTTAACAGCCAGAATTTCAAAAACCCGCCGCTTTGGCGGGTTTTTTTTTACCTTTACGTTAAGTAGATGTTAATACGCAATCTGTTACAGATCATAATTGTGTTATAATCCTGTTCTATCATGATAGATAGAGTGTCCTGCTAAGTATTGAGGTTGAAAGAGAGTTATGGAAGGTATTAGCTTAGCCAAGTTGTTAATCATCGGTGCATTAATCGTTTTATTGTTTGGTACGAATAAGTTACGTTCTCTTGGTGGTGACTTAGGAAGTGCGATTAAAGGCTTTAAAAAAGCGATGAAGGATGATGACAGTGCGGGTAAAAATACTACGGCTGAAGAGGTCACCGCAGACCGCGTTACTCATAAAGAGTAATTAGCCGATTATTTACTGTTTAGTGTAAGTAAATATAAAAAAAGCCAGTGCTCTGTAGAGGACTGGCTTTTTTGTATCTGGCGTCGACTTATTTGATTTCGATACCCTGTGCCTGCATATCGGCATGGTATGACGAGCGAACGAATGGGCCACAAGCGGCGTGAGTAAAGCCCATTTCCATTGCTGCTTCTTTCATTTCATCGAACTCGGCAGGGCTGACATAACGTTGTACAGGAAGGTGATGGCGACTGGGTTGCAGATATTGACCTAGCGTTAGCATCGTTACACCATGTCGACGTAAGTCACGCATAACTTCAATAATCTCTTCGTTAGTCTCGCCAAGCCCCACCATTAATCCAGATTTCGTTGGGATATTCGGGTGTGCCTGCTTAAATTTTTCGAGCAAGGTCAACGACCATTGGTAATTGGCGCCTGGCCGTACTTGGCGGTATAAACGCGGCACATTCTCCAAGTTATGGTTGAACACGTCCGGCGGTGTAGCCGAAAGGATCTCTAAGGCCTTATCCATGCGACCACGAAAATCAGGGACCAAGGTTTCAATTTTTATCGTTGGGCTCTTTGCTCGAATTGCGGTAATACAATCTGCAAAGTGCTGTGCTCCGCCATCGCGTAAATCATCGCGATCCACTGAGGTGATCACTACATAGCGTAACGCCATATCAGCAATCGTCTGACCCAACTTTTCTGGCTCATTAGTATCAGGTGCAACCGGTCGGCCATGGGCAACGTCACAGAAAGGACAGCGTCGGGTACAGATGGCCCCGAGGATCATGAAAGTTGCAGTACCGTGATTAAAGCATTCTGCAAGGTTGGGGCAGGAGGCTTCTTCACAAACCGAATGCAGACCATTTTTACGCATCGCAGCTTTGATGCCCTGAATACGGCTTGAATCAGCAGGAAGCTTGATCTTCATCCACTCGGGTTTACGCAGTATTTCTTGGCGTTCGGTTACCACGGTCTTTACCGGGATCAGTGCCATTTTATCGGCATCCCGATATTTAACACCGCGTTCCATTTGTATTGGTTTGCTCATAAGGTATTCCGCGTCACTGTCAGAAGAATCATGCTCGCTACCTCACAGATTCAACTTTTCTGATAAATTTGCAAAAGTATATCACTCGGCCGCTGCTTAGACAGCCTTAAGCGCACAAAAGTTACAAAGTTGTAAAGGAAAGCGGGTGTTCGCTTGGTAGAGGTGCGTCACTTACCACCTGCTGATAAGGGATATAGTGGGTAAAATGCTTCACCAGATCTTGCGAGACTTGCGTCATTTCTCGCGAACTTCCATGATCTCTCAATTGCGTCATCGTTAGGTCAGCGTAACCGCAAGGGTTGATACGGGTAAAAGGGGAAAGGTCCATATCAACGTTGAGAGCTAAGCCATGGAAAGAGCAGCCATGGCGAATACGTAGCCCAAGTGAACAAATTTTCTGTTCAGAGAGGTAGACACCAGGTGCGTCAGGTCGAGCGTAGGCCTGTAGTCCATCTTCGGCCAAGGTATCGATAACCGTATTTTCAAGCGCCGTCACAAGCTCACGTACCCCAAGTTTACGACGGCGAATATCGATTAAAACATACATAATTTGTTGCCCTGGCCCATGGAAAGTCACTTGGCCACCTCGATCGCTCTGCATGACAGGAATATTGCCTGGCGCTAACAAGTGCTCGGCTTTACCTGCTTGCCCTTGCGTAAAGACAGCAGGGTGCTCAACCAACCATAGTTCATCCGCGCTAAGAGCTGTGCGGTTATCAGTGAAGTGATGCATCGCCTCGGAAATCGACGCCCAAGGTTGTTGACCTAGTTGGCGGACAAGTAGAGGGGGCAGCTTCATCGTCGTGGTTGGTTGATCATGACACATTACATCACCATACGGACAATTTCGATATTCCCTAACTCTTCGTACAGAGTTTCGACTTGATCGATGTGTGTTGCGTTAATGGTGATAGAAACTGAGTGGTAGTTACCCTTACTGCTTGGGGTAATGGTTGGGGAATATTCACCCGGAGCGTGGCGTTGTACCACTTCAATTACTTGATCAACCAGTTCAGGTTGTGCGAGACCCATCACTTTATAAGTGAAAGAGGTCGGGAACTCTAACAGTTCATTTAGTTTAGTTTTCATAATCACTCCGAATCAAAAAAAAGACTCCCGCAAGCGCGGGAGGTTATATTAATAATTATGTGGGGGCGAAGCGAAGAAAATCAAGCACTCTAGCCAAACCAATGATGGAACATCAGTTTAATATGATCGACGATTTTACTAAAGAAACCGCCTTCAGGGATGGCATTGAGCACCATTAACGGACGTTTATCAATAATTTTCCCGTCCAGTTGGAAATTAATGGTTCCCACAACCTGATTCTTTTGGAGTGGTGCGTGGAGTTCGCCTGAATCGAGCACATAGCTAGCTTTAAGATCTTTCATGCGTCCGCGTGGTATGGTGATGTACACATCTTTATTGACACCCAGTTCAGCTTTATCAGTATCACCAAACCAGACGGGTTCGGATGCGAAGTCTTTACCTGCTTTGATAGGCGAGATGGTTTCGAAGAAGCGGAAGCCCCAGGTCAGGAGTTTCTTACTTTCAGTTTCCCGGCCTTTATAAGTGTGGCCGCCCATGACGGCAGAGATCAGACGCATTTGACCTTCGGTTGCTGAGGCAACCAAGTTAAATCCGGCGGAATCAGTGTGTCCGGTTTTAATGCCATCAACATTCATGCTGGTATCCCACAGCAATCCATTACGGTTTTGCTGGCGGATATTATTAAAGGTAAACTCTTTTTCGTGATAAATAGCGTATTCGTCCGGGACATCTCTAATCAAGGCTTGGCCAATCAGCGCCATATCGCGAGCTGAACTATATTGTCCTTCAGCATCCAATCCGTGCACCGTTTGGAAGTGCGTATTTTTGAGACCTAATGACCTTACATAGTTGTTCATCAGACCGACAAAGGTCTCTTGACTGCCAGCAACATAATCAGCCATCGCTACACAAGCATCATTACCTGATTGCAGAACAATTCCGCGAGTTAATTGTGAAACAGGTACACGATCGCCTGGCTTCAGGAACATTAATGATGATCCTTTAAAAACAGGATTTCCTGTCGCCCATGCATCTTGTCCAACCGTTACCATATCATCTTGATGGATCTTACCGGCTTTAACGGCTTGACCAATAACATAACTGGTCATCATTTTGGTTAAGCTGGCGGGGTCACGGCGCGCGTCGGCATTTTTCTCTGCTAGGACTTTGCCTGAGTTATAATCCATGACGATATACGCCTCGGCATCGATATTCGGCACACCTGGGATCATCGTCTGAACGATGTTATCGTCGGCCATAGCAGAAGGGCCCAGTAGCACTGCCACCAGCGGGAGTAGGGTGAGACGCTTTAACATCTTTGGATCGAGAGTCTTCTTCATTGTAACGTTCTCATTCAGAGGCAGTACAAAAATCCCCGCTAAACAGTGTTTAACGGGGAACCTTGTGGGGCTTAATTATTATTTGAAGTAATAAAAGAATTTACATTATCTTGGGCAAGTCGCTGTTGAAGTGCCGTTGCCTCATTGCGGCTACTGAAGCCACCAAGCTGAACGCGATAAACATTACCATTCACCGCTTCGACATGCCCGGCAACATTATAGTGTTGCGCTAACTTCTTCTGTAGCTCGTTTGCTCGCTCAGCATTATTCACTGCAGCAACCTGAACGACAAAGCCTTTCCCATTGCCGTGACTTGCTGCGGTGGATTTTGTTACAGGTGGATTAACGGCTGGTGTCGTATGGGGAGTACTTACGGCAACCGCCGCCGGTGCAGAAGACGCTTGGGTCGTTACGGGAGCTTGTTGATCTTCATCAGACTCTAATACGCCACTGCGTAACGGCTGTGGAGCACCTTGTAAACCATTGGTATGTACAGGGGCACCACTATCACCTTGACTTTGTAACTCACTATTGTCCACCGCACGTACATTGTTATCGGTGGCAGTGGTTGATGTGGTGACCGGGGGTAATGCTGTACTGCCCGATGAGGAGCTATCCCCAGAAGTCATTCCGCCATCGAGATTAGGGCGTGGTGGGAGGTCATAACTCTGTTTTGCTACGCGGGTGCCGATCGTTCCTGGGCCTGATAGCGAACCATCTGCCGCAACATTGATGACATCGATACGTACACGACTGTTGTTAGAAGTGTTCAAGCGTGTCGCCGCAGCAGGGGAGAGATCGATGATTCGTCCAGGAATAAATGGGCCACGGTCGTTAATCCGCACAACCAGTTGACGATTGTTGGCTAAGTTTGTGACGCGGACATAAGAGGGAATCGGTAAAGTAGGATGCGCAGCCGTAAAAGCATCTGAATCAAATGCTTCACCCGAGGCAGTGCGATTCCCTTGTGCATCATCACCATAGATCGAGGCTAAACCTATTTGGCTGAAATTCTGAGTATCGGTAACAATTTTGTAGCGAATACCATTGACGCTGTAATCATTGTTAGCGGTCGTATTGCGTGGCTCATACTTCGGTTCGATACCAGGTATCTCGACTACCGGTCCATTATAGGCAGGCAGTGGAGGGGCGGTATAATTCTGCTGTGACTGTTCAGATGAACAGGCCGCCAAGATTAATGATGCAAAGCTGATTCCAAGCCATTCCTTTCGCATGTCTGCCTCTTATACGCTTTTAGATAACATTTTTCGATGAGTATGAATTGACATTACAATGCCAAAACCTGCCATAAGCACCACGAGTGCCGAACCGCCGTAGCTAACCAAGGGCAAGGGAACGCCAACCACCGGAAGAATACCACTCACCATACCGATATTGACGAACACATAGACAAATAAGATTAGCATTAATCCTCCGGCCATCACACGACCAAAGGTGGTTTGCGCGCGAGCCGCAATGATTAAGCCTCGAACAATCAAGAGTAAATAAAGCGCGAGTAAACCGAGTACGCCAATGAGTCCTAACTCTTCAGCCAAGACGGCGAAAATAAAGTCTGTGTGGCGCTCGGGTAAAAACTCAAGCTGTGACTGGGTACCATGTAACCAGCCTTTTCCTCGTAGGCCGCCAGAGCCAATCGCAATCTTCGATTGAATAATATGATAGCCAGCACCCAATGGATCACTTTCTGGATTTAACAGCATCATGACGCGATCACGCTGATAATCATGCATTAAGAAGAACCATAAAATAGGAATAAATGCGGCAACCAGTAGTACTGCTATACCAATTAATCGCCAGCTCATTCCCGAAAGGAAGAGAACGAAAATACCTGAGGCAGCGATCAAGATAGCCGTTCCTAAATCTGGTTGTGCAGCTACTAATAAGGTGGGGAGCGCAATTAATACTAATGCAATCCCGGTATTTTTTAGTGAGGGCGGGCAGACATCACGGTTGATAAACCGAGCAACCATTAAAGGCACTGCAATTTTAGCGATCTCTGATGGTTGAAAACGAATGACCCCTAGGTCAAGCCAGCGTTGTGCCCCTTTACTAATATGACCAAAAGCATCGACGGCAATAAGTAAAACAACACTTAAAATGTAGAGATAGGGCGCCCAACTCTCATAAACACGCGGTGGAATCTGCGCTAGGGTTAACATCAGCGCTAAGCCCATACCAATCTGCCCAATTTTACGTTCCATCATCCCGGGGTCTTGACCACTGGCGCTCCAGATAATAAATCCGCTGTAAGTGAGAAGCGTCAGGATAATAATCATAAACATGGGGTCAACGTGGATACGAGTCCAGATTGATTGTTTTTGTGCATGGTTACTCATTGGCATTACTCATCACCTTCATAGCCTGAAGGCAGGGGAGCCTCTGGCGATAATTGGGTATTATTGTCACCTAACATAATGTGGTCCAAAATTTGGCGCATAATGGTACCGACTGCTGCGCCGGAACCACCATTTTCTAAAATCATTGTGATGGCCACACGGGGATTATCATAGGGGGCGAAAGCGGTCATCAGCTTATGGTCACGCAAACGCTCAGAAATCTTTTGTGCATTATAGGTCTCGTTGGCTTTCAGTCCGTATACTTGAGCGGTACCTGACTTCGCAGCAATTTTATATGGTGCGCTAATAAAACTTTTATGCGCCGTTCCATTAGACCGGTTAGCAACACCATACATTCCATCTTTAGCAATTTCCCAATAACCAGAATGTACATCGCCGATAATGTCTGAAGCGGGTGGTTGATAGGGATGGCTAGTACCTGACCGATTCGCAGACAATAATAAATGAGGCACTTTCAGTACACCATCATTGATTAATGCCATTAATGCTTTATTCATTTGTAGTGGCGTTGCTGTCCAATAGCCTTGACCGATTCCTACGGGGATGGTGTCACCTTGATACCAAGGTTTTTTAAAGCGGTTTAACTTCCACTCCCGTGTTGGCATATTACCTGCGCTCTCTTGAGGGAGGTCAATTCCGGTTCGCTGACCATACCCAAATTTCGTCATCCATTCAGACAGACGGTCAATCCCTAAATCAAAGGCGACTTGATAAAAAAATGTATCAGCCGATTCTTCGAGCGACTTCGTCACATTGAGGCGACCATGCCCCCATTTTTTCCAATCGCGAAAACGTTTCTCACTTCCCGGTAATTGCCACCAGCCAGGATCGAATAGACTGGTATTTTTGGTAATGACCCCAGCGCTTAACGCCGAAACCGCGACAAAAGGTTTCACTGTTGAAGCTGGCGGATAGGCTGCTTGAATGGCACGGTTGTACAATGGACGGTCTGGATTGGTCAATAATTCTTTATAATCTTTACTTGAAATGCCTTCCACGAACAAGTTGGGATCGTAGCTAGGCATCGACACCATAGCGAGAATTTCGCCATTGCGAGGATCACTTACGACTACTGCCGCGCGGCTTCCTGCCAATAAGGTTTCGATATATTGTTGTAAGCCTAAATCTAGCGTTAGCGTGATATCTTCACCGGCTTGCGGGGTGACTTCATTCAGCTGCCTGACGACGCGACCACGGTTATTTACCTCAACCTCTTCATACCCGGTGTTACCATGTAAGGTATCCTCATAATAGGCTTCAACACCAAGTTTACCGATATCGTGGCTGGCGCTGTAATTACCTGCTTTCTGCTCACGCGTTAAACGAGCCATATCTCGGTCATTAATTTTGGAAACATAACCGACAATATGAGTGAGGCTAGCGCCATACGGGTAATAACGCCGCTGATAGCCCTTGATTTCGACGCCAGGAAAACGATATTGATTCACGGCGAAACGGGCAATTTGCTCGTCATTTAATTCGCTTTTAAGCACGACAGAAGTGAAGCGGCGGGCTTGCTTACGCTCCTTTTCGAAAGCTTGTAATTCTTCATCGGTCAACGATAAGACGGGTTTTAACGCTTCGAGTGTTTGTTTTAAGTTACCCACCTTAGCGGGTAATATTTCTGCTTGGTAGATGGTTCGATTCAGCGCGAGCGCAACCCCATTACGGTCGTAAATAATACCGCGACTTGGGGCGATGGGGACTAATTTAATACGATTCTGGTTAGAGCGGGTACGGTAGTCATCATAGTTAATAATTTGGAGATGACACATATTGGCAATAAGAATTGAGAGTAATAGAAAAACACCCACAAGTGCGATGGCGGCCCGTTTCACAAATAGTTTTTGTTCAGCGCTATAATCGCGGAAAGCGTAGGCAGTCAATTTCATGCAAGTGTTTTCTACTTATTCAAGGTCGAGAGTTATTCGCGATGGTAAGGATGGTTAGTCGTAATACTCCAAGCGCGATAGAGGCTTTCAGCAACTAATACTCTGACTAATGGATGGGGTAAGGTCAATGGTGAGAGTGACCAACTTTGATCTGCCGCAGCTTTACACGCTGGGGCAAGCCCCTCCGGCCCGCCAATGAGTAAGCTGACATCTCGTCCGTCCTGCTTCCAACGATCAAGCTGTTGGGCAAGAACTGGCGTTTCCCATGGAGTACCAGGAATGTCTAAGGTCACAATACGGTTACCTTTTCCCACTACAGCTAACATCGCCTCACCTTCTTTTTCAAGGATCCGCTTAATATCAGCGTTCTTTCCTCGCTTTCCTGCGGGGATTTCGATTAGCTCAAAAGGCATATCGCGCGGGAAACGACGTAAATAATCCATGAAGCCGGTTTGCACCCAATCGGGCATTTTAGTGCCTACGGCGATGAGCTGTAATTTCACTCATTAACTCCAGAGTTTCTCAAGCTCATAAAGCTGACGAGCTTCTTCTTCCATAATGTGAACAATAACTTCACCTAAATCGACCACTACCCAATCACCAGAAACTTTACCTTCTGTACCCATCGGCTGTAAGCCAGCGAGTTTAGCTTCTTGTTTAAGATGATCCGCGATAGACATGACGTGGCGAGAAGAGGTCCCGGTACAGATCACCATACAATCAGTGATACTGGATTTACCGTGAACATTAATAGAAATTATGTTTTGTGCTTTGAGATCGTCAACTTTGTCGACAACGAAAGCTTGGAGTGCTTGGCCTTGCAAAAGCTTCACCTTCGGTAATGATGGTTATTAAGTAAAATCCCTAGACACTGACATAGCGATGGCTAGGGGTTGAGGCTTATTGTAACACGCTGTCAACGGGGGCGATATAAGCCTGTTTCAGCGATGTATTGAATGACGGCTTCAGGAAGTAAATCCTGACACGATAGGCCATGATGCAAGCGTCGACGAATGTCGGTTGCAGAGATGGTATATAACGAAGTATCTGCAAGAAATATCCCGCCGCATGGCCTGCTATGTAAGCTGGCTGCATCGGCGAGATGGCGTGTAATCCATGATTGAACTTTTGTCTCAGCATGTTGGCTGGAGTAGCCAGGCCGCTGCGCCACAACGAGATGACAATAATCCAAAATTTCTTGCCATCTTTCCCATTTATTGAGGTTGAGTAACGAATCTTGACCAATAATGAAAGCTAAGGGGGCATTCTCCCCAACTTCTGCACGAAGCAGCATTAGCGTATCAATAGTCCATGACGGGGTATCTCGCTCAAGTTCTCGGCAGTCCATAGAAAATAGGGGGTCGTCTTGTATTGCCCGTTTGAGTAATTCGACACGCTGTGTGGCACTCGCTTCGGGTTGCGGGCGATGGGGCGGCACATTATTGGGCATCAGTGTGATATTTTTGAGTTGCAGCAGTGTGGCGATTTCGCGTGCGCAATTCAAATGACCGTTATGGATTGGGTCAAAGGTTCCCCCAAACCATGCAGAGAGCTTAGACATGATAGAGTCCTGTAGGAAACTGAGGTTGGCAAATGAGTACGCTTAAGGCGTTTAATGCTGGCCAACACTCGGTAGAAAAATCTTTTTTCACTGCGACTTCCAATGAAGCTAAATGATGGACGATATGACGTAAGCGTACCCGATCAAGTCGCTGTAAAGCATTAGTATAAAGCTGACGTTTATTTTGCCAGACGCGTAACTTATCCATGACTGCACGACGCGCATCCGCCGCGGTTGAAGAGATTTCCAGTAGAGTCATGATTTCTCGTTGCAGCGTCCTAATAAGGATAATGGGTTCCTGATCTTCCAACTGTAACTGCTGTAATACGTGTAGGGCACGTTTACTCTTTCCTGCTAGTAAGGCATCTATCCAATGATAGGGAGTGAAAATAGCCGCATCATAAACAGCTTCTTCTACTCTCGGCAACGTTAGCACACCATCTGGCCATAATAATGACAGACGCTCTAAGGCTTGTGATAAGGCTAACAAGTTACCCTCATAATAATAACAAAGGAGACGTAACGCTGGCTCGTCAAGTGTTAATGACATGGCACGACACCGTTGTTGAACCCAACGTGGTAATTGTTGGTGATCGGGGGTATTACAGGTAACGAGTAGGCCGTTCTCCATCAGCGCTTTGTACCAAGCACTGTTTTCTTGCGCCTTAGTTATTTTCGGCGCATGGATAATGAGTATTAAGTCGTTGTGGACTAAGGTAATAAGCTGTGCAAGATGACTGGCCTGCGCAGTATTCGGGCCATTTTCTGCCAGCTGTAATACAAATACTTGTCGTTGACTGAAGAGGCTCATGGCTTGGCATTCACTAAAGAGTAAATCCCAATCGGTATGTTGATCTATCGGAAATGAGTGATGCTCAGTAAAGTCGTGCGAACGCGCGGCACTCAAAATGGATTGCTGACTCTCTTGGTGCAGAAGGGGATCGCTACCGACGACTAAATAGCAACGGCGCAACCCATTATTAAGTTGCGCCGAAAGTTGCTCGGGGAACACTCTGGTCATTAGTTACCGAGCGCTACACCAGCATTGCTGCTTTGTTCTGAAGTACTAGTAATGACTTCAGGTTGCCCTAAAGCGGCGGCAGGAGCCGCAGGGGCAGTGCCGTTTATTTGTTGCTCTGCAGCATGAACTGCCAACAATTGACGTACTAATTGTTCAGATGCTCTGACACGCATTTCTTGGCTGATCATACTTTGCTCTGAATCCGCGGCAAGCGGGTTACCTGAGTTATCAAAATAGGAACGATAAACGGTCGTGTGGAGTGGGAAGATTCCTTTACCAGGAATTAAAATTTGACCAGTAATCGTCATCACTAATTGATACTCTGCTCGGCTACCATCTAGAAACACAGAGGCCGTATCACGGTGATTGTTCTCACCTGCTAAACGTAATGTAGGAACATTCACGCGCTGCGTAGCAGAATCTTCAACCAGTTTTATCCCGCTTAAACGTAACTGTTGACGTACAGCACGCGCGAGAGGGCCATAAGGATCATCACTCGTTAGGATCATCGTTTTCATTTCCGTAGGGAGTTTAGTGTTCCCGCGCGTATGAAAACCACAACCTGCGGTGCTAAGCACCGCAGTTACCATCATTAGGCAGAGTAGAAAATGTCGCACATTTACCTCCGGGATTACCCGATCACTAGGTTTAACAGCTTACCAGGGACAAAAATGGCTTTACGAATGGTCGCACCGTCTAAATATTTCGCGACCAAATGTTCCTCTGCGGCAAGGGCTTGTACTTGCTCTTGTGTGGCATCGGCGGCGACATTAATTTTGGCACGTACTTTACCATTAATCTGAATCACCATCACGACACTATCTTCAACCATAGCGTCTTCATCAGCGACTGGCCATTTTGCTTCATCAATAGCTGTGGTTTGGCCTAAAGCTTCCCACAGTACGAAGCAGGCATGCGGCGTAAAAGGATAGAGTAGGCGCACAACAGCGTTTAGCGCTTCGTCCATCAGCGCACGATCTTGCTCACTCTCTTGTGAAGCACGAGTAAGCTTATTCATTAATTCCATCACCGCAGCGATTGCCGTGTTGAACGTTTGGCGACGCCCCACGTCATCAGACACTTTAGCGATGGTTTTGTGCACTTCGCGGCGTAGGGATTTTTGTGCCTCATCTAGCGCATCAACATTTAAAGTTGCGACAGCCCCTTTGCTGGTGTGCTCGTGCACTAAACGCCAGACACGTTTAAGGAAGCGGTTAGCCCCTTCAACGCCCGATTCTTGCCATTCCAACGTCATCTCTGCAGGTGAGGCAAACATCATAAACAGACGAACGGTATCGGCACCGTAGCGTTCTACCATCAATTGTGGGTCGATGCCGTTATTCTTCGATTTGGACATCTTACTCATGCCCGCGTAGATCACTTCACGGCCGGTATTATCAGTCGCTTTAGTGACACGGCCTTTTTCATCACGTTCAACGGTTACTTCGACAGGGGAGACCCAATTACGCTCACCATTTGCGCCGAGATAATAATAGGCATCCGCTAGCACCATACCTTGGCAAAGAAGGCGTTTCGCTGGCTCATTGGAGTTTACTAAGCCTGCATCACGTAATAACTTGTGGAAGAAGCGGAAATACATCAAGTGCATGATGGCATGTTCGATTCCCCCAATGTATTGGTCCACCGGTAACCAGTAGTTGGCTGCTGCAGGGTCGAGCATCCCTTGGTCGTAGTGGGTACAGGTATAACGCGCGTAATACCATGACGATTCCATAAAGGTATCAAAGGTATCCGTTTCGCGTAAGGCAGGCTGTCCGTTGACGGTGGTTTTTGCCCACTCAGGATCGGCTTTGATTGGACTGGTGATACCGTCCATAACCACATCTTCAGGCAGCAAGACGGGTAGTTGATCTTCCGGTGTCGGAACGACGGTGCCATCTTCCAGCGTCACCATTGGGATAGGCGCACCCCAGTAACGTTGGCGAGAAACGCCCCAGTCACGCAGACGGTAGTTCACTTTACGCACGCCAACACCTTTCGCGGCAAGCGCATCGGCAATCGCATTGAAGCCCGCAGCATGGTCCAGTCCATCAAACTCACCAGAGTTAACTAACTGGCCTTTAAAGGTCATGGCTTCGCGGCTGACATCAGGAACATTCCCTTCTTCGTCGCAGACTACCGGCTTGATGGTTAATTGGTATTTGCTCGCGAATTCCCAGTCACGCTGGTCGTGCGCGGGAACCGCCATGACTGCACCCGTACCGTATTCCATGAGGACAAAGTTAGCGACCCATAAAGGTAGTTTCTCACCCGTAAGAGGATGGATAACATGGAAGCAGGTCGGGTGCCCTTTTTTCTCCATAGTGGCCATCTCAGCTTCGGCAACTTTGGTATTACGACACTCTTCAATAAAGGCCGCTAAAGCAGGATCTTGTGCCGCTGCTTCTTGAGCTAATGGGTGACCCGCTGCGACAGCAACGTAGGTTGCTCCCATAAAGGTATCTGGGCGAGTGGTGTAGACGGTCAAGGTATCAGTCCGATCAGCGACAGCAAAGGTAATTTCCACCCCTTCGGAACGACCAATCCAGTTACGCTGCATGGTTTTAACCTGTTCAGGCCAACCTTCTAACGTATCAAGATCGTTAAGTAGCTCTTCTGCATAATCGGTGATTTTGATAAACCATTGCGGGATCTCTTTACGCTCCACTTTGCTGTCACAACGCCAGCAGCATCCATCTACCACTTGCTCATTTGCTAAGACGGTTTGGTCATTCGGACACCAGTTCACCGCGGAGGTTTTTTTGTAAACTAAGCCTTTCTCATAAAGCTTGGTGAAGAACCATTGTTCCCAACGGTAATACTCTGGCTGACAGGTCGCTAATTCGCGGCTCCAATCGTAACCAAAGCCCAGTAATTTCAACTGGTTCTTCATGTAATCGATATTTTCATAAGTCCACGGCGCGGGGGCGGTATTGTTTTTAACCGCAGCCCCTTCAGCCGGTAAGCCAAAAGCATCCCAACCAATAGGTTGAAGGACGTTTTTACCTTGGAGACGTTGATAACGGGCGATCACATCACCAATGGTGTAGTTACGCACGTGCCCCATGTGGAGTCGGCCAGAAGGATAGGGAAGCATCGATAGGCAGTAATATTTTTCTTTACCTTCTTGTTCTGTCACTTTGAAGGTTTCTTTTTCATCCCAATGGGCTTGAACGTGTGAT